>Ga0066836_10000284_pt1 | contig 23209 bp, 13 predicted proteins | sample ETNtaG_18_FD_71568 | JGI IMG/M metagenome (GOLD analysis project Ga0066836, IMG submission 71568) | Marine microbial and viral communities from oxygen minimum zone, Eastern Pacific Ocean - ETNP201302SV91 | ecosystem: Environmental > Aquatic > Marine > Oceanic | place: Pacific Ocean: Eastern... | reverse complement strand
CATGATGATTGGAGTGACTCAAATTCAAATACCCGTTTGGTAATGTATCCTCACCACGACTATTTTGGTAGTGTAATTGATGAATACCCAGATTATTCCCCGAATATCGTGGTAACAGATGAGGATGGTGAAATATCGCCAATAGATAATTGGTATCGAAATGACAATTATTATGTTGCGAGTTTCGATTTGGATATGGGTGAGAAAGAATATACAATTACGTCCGATTCAGAATGGGGACTCGAATCTACTTTCTATTACGAATGGGATGATGAAGGCAATGTTGAACTTGAGATCGATGATGATAGAAAATGTCCAGAAACCGGTCCACAAACTGAAGCAGAAGTATTCGATTTCTTTGATGAAATATTCGGTAATTTGGATTCCATTGCTTGGGGGCAGGGCTCAAGTGCAGATTTGCGCCTCCCTATTCTTTCAGCACCGCAAGATGAGTACACTGTCATTTCAGTCGCTCAAATTGGACAAGGTGAATCAGCTCAGATTGTAGCAGCCTTTGGAGGCGAAATGGCAGAAGTTAATCCAGAACCACCTGAATTAGAGAATTTATCTCTGAGTTTTAGCCCAGCAAATCCTCTACCCGGTGATATGGTAGTGGTAACGATTGTTGATGAAGCAGGCCAACCTGTAGATCATCTCTCTGTGACTTTAGTTAGAGACAATGTTACACTGTTCGGTCTATTGACAAATTCAGGCGGGCAAGTTGCTTTCCCAGTTCCTGAAGGAACTCTCTATGTTCGGGCATCGGGAGGGAATTATTACCCGGCAGAATTAATCATCATAGCAACTGATGAAGGCATAGATATACAGGACCCTAATGGAACACAAATCGGCCAAGACTCTGATGCAGATGGTTGGACAGACATGATTGAGATTGATTGTGGCACAGATCCACTTGACGGTACGGATGTTCCAGTGGATAGTGATGGAGATGGCTTCTGTGATGTCGAACCGGAACCTGAGCCAGTGTATGGCTGTACAGATAGCGTAGCAAATAATTTCAATGCAAGTGCCACTGAAGATGACGAATCATGTGACTTTGATTTGGATGATGACGGAATCTCCGATGACGTTGATATGTGTCCAACAACGCCGGGAAGTGATGTAGATTATATTGATGATAATGGTTGTTTCTTCCCTCCGCCGGAGTCTTTTGGAGGTTGTATGGATGAGTCAGCTAGTAATTTCGATAATAACGCGGATATCGACGATGGTTCGTGTGAATATGATGACGGTTCCTCTTCATCAAGTGATAAAAGTACAGAGGACGACGGTATTGGTACCGCCATGATTGTCGGCTCAGTAATTGGAGCAGTAGCGCTATTAGGGATTCCTTTGCTTATTGTATTGAGGAACAAAAGAAAGGATAACGATGGTTGGAACGATAATTCATTGGGATATACCGAAGAAGATCGAATGTTTAGCTCACCAAATAGTCCCCCACCAGGGGCACAAGGACAGATGATGGATGGATACGAATGTATTGAGCATCCATCTGGAAGCGGTGCTTGGTGGTTCAAAGATCCGGCAACAGGTCAATGGCAAGAGTGGCGTTGATACTCAACTCTAGTGGGTGCGGAGATGGCCCTTGATCATGCTCGAGCCGCATTGCTGATTGGGCTATTGATTGGTGCCTCATTGCTATTTTTCAATCCCGTAGAACCAGCAATGACTACAGAAGTCATTTTTGATGATGAAGTTGTACAGAGAATAGAATCTGAGTCAGAAGATGGTTCTAGCAAGGCCCAATTAATGATTCGAATCAGACATGATGATGGCGGATTACTAACAAATGATATCAAACGAGTTCAGGACTTACTAGTTTTACAAAATGAAGCAATGTCTGGCAATAATCCAGATACTTCATGGGATGATGATGATACTACAATTTCAACAATTACTAGCCCCCTTATGAGTTGGTCTGACGCATTTTCCTCCCGAAATCAATCCCTTGAAGAGGCTGCTAGCTGGGGCTCCATTTTGAGTTTCCAAGAGTGGGATGGATGGTGTGGGGAATCAGCAACAGAAGAAGAAAAAAGTGCTTTTGAATCGACATTACTTCTTCTGCCAAGCAATACTACATTCAATGTAGCCTGCCCGGGTATGCCTAGTTCTCATCATGCAATTGCACCCGCTGCATATGAGATTCTTTGGTTAGTCAGATTGGAGACTGATTCGAATATTCAGGATTGGGGTGCTTTGAGTATTTGGGCCGAAAAAGTGAGTGAAAATACAGATTATCAATTGGATGCAGTTGGCATAAACATGCTATTTTCAAAAGCTAAAGATGTTGCAGAAGATGATTTAAAATTTATTTTAATCCCATCAATTATTATTCTAACAGTGGCCATTTCTGTTGGATTACGTGATCCAATTACTGCACTTGCAACTCTTGGCGGCGTATCCTTAGTTATTGTAGCAGAACTAGGGATTCTTTCTGCCCTTGGTTTTCAGTTTTCAATATTGGATGGTATCGCCATCCCCATTATCATGGGTGTAGCAGTTGATGGAGCATTTTGGTATTGCAAATCTTCTCGTAGTCGTGATGAAGTTCGAAGTATGCTTTTTGTCGCAATGGTAACCACAGTTGCTGCCGTTTCTTTGGCAATAATTTCCCCTGTTCGTGCCCAACGTTCATTGGGGCTTGTGATGGCCATCGGAATCATCCTAGATTGGCTTGTAACACGTTTCCTTCTGGAAGAATTTTACCTTAAACGGCGTTCATCTATCGAACATGATGTAGTATCAAAACAATCACCGTCACATCCTGCATTGGTTTGGTGTTGGCCGGTTGCACTTATTTTGCTTGCATCTGTAGCGATTGCTGCACCACCTGGTGTGGAGCCTCTAGATATTCATCAATTCCTACCAGAAGATGATCCGGCTTTGATTCAACAGGATGAAATTGAATCAACGTATCTTCTAGCATCAACAGCCATTGCTTGGATCGTCGTTGATGTGGATGGGAACTCTGTTGAGGATTACCAATCAGTTTTGAGTTTGCAACAACAACTTGGGCAACACCCTAGTGTAGTTTCTTTGGACAATGGAATCTCTCGAACTCCAATGGTGATTGGTTTACCCTCTGAAAATACATCCTCAACGATTGATTCTTTAACTGAAACAAGTAGTAAGTCTCTGCTGTTCGAAAATGCAAAGCTGCAACGCAATGGCATCACAACTGGAGTTGCAATTGCAGTCTTGATTGATGGGCAAAATACCGAATCTGCTCTCCAATTTACAGCAGATGTTAGCGATTTATTGGTAGAGAACGGGATTGATGGAGCAGTTGGTGGGGAATTGCCAGTTGGTTCAGCAGTGGCCCAAACATTTGAAGAGGAACGAATTCCACAAATCCTTGCAGCAGGTATTGCCATTTTCCTTGTAGCGATGTTGGTTTTACGCTCACCAATAAAAGCAATGCGAATAGCAATTGGTACAATTGCAATTGGAATAGCAGTTGATGGACTTGCGACTATAATTGGTGGCCGAGGAGTCAATACAGCACCGTCTGTTTTGCTAGGAATGGGCTTCACAGCCGACTACCTATCTCATGCTAGTGCAGATCATGTTTCCACACGCCAAGATACCGCAGCTCGGTGGTGGGCAGCATTTTCATCTGGTTGTGTCTTTTTGCTAGTTGGAATGTCAAATTTCCCTCCTGCAAGAAATTCGGGGCAATTACTGAGTCTTGCAATTTTATTATCGGTTGCGCTAGCAACTTGTCTTTCTCTACTGTATCAGCCTTCTGAAAAGTTCGAATGTGAGGAATAATTTTTTTTACATTAGTGTAGAGAGTATGCACAATTACTTGAAGGAAAAGTTGCGCGCTCAGTTCGTTCATCATGCAGAATCCCTTCGACCGTCTTTCTGAATTGTCAATCGATCGTCCAAAAACCGCAATCGCGGTTTCGATCGTCGGTATTATCCTATTATCGTCCTTTGCTCGTTTCATTGTATTTGATAACGGTGAAGATGCATTCTATCCCGATACTGAAACAACTCGATTAATGTATGAAATTGAAGATGCTTACCAACCAGATGTCGACTTCATTCGAGCAATCGTTCGCTTTGAAGCTGGGAGTTTAGAGAATGCATCGACATGGCAAACATTAGCATCGATTGAGGCAGACATGATTGAAGACGAACGATTTGCTTCACATCACATGCCATTATTTGGGGGCTCTGCACATACTGGGCTAGCCTCTTCAGCAATATTTTGGCAACGCACACAGGATCCTTCTAATGACAATTGGTCCGATTCTCTAGAATCTTCTTTGCTTGCAGTACTGGCGGCTAATTCCAGTGAATTAAGTACAGCAATTACTTCTGCTCAAAATGCTCTTTCAGGAGTCCCTTCAGTGTACTCACCAGATGCTAGTGAGTTGAATTCATGGGAACCAGGTGTGCCAAGTGAGTGGTTGTCCAGATTGGATAGTGGAGAAAATAATTCTGAGAAAATATCAGTCCTCATTGGACTTTCTGGTGCAATTATGTCAAATCGTACTACAGAAGAAGTGAATCAAATACTGCCATTACATCTTGCAGCCTTTGAGCACCTAATCCCGTTGAATGAGATTCAAAAGATAGATATTCAACAAATTATGATGGCAATGATTCCAACCGTTGCTGAATCGAATCCGTGGGAATTGGCCGATAAGACGATGGTAACTTTGGCCATTGATACTAGCATGGAAGCACAATGGGCTGATTCAGAAGGAAATATTGCAAATGACGCATCATCGGTAAAGGAAATAATTAGTCCACTCACACAAGATTTAGGAATTGCTCTTTCGGAGAAAAATGAAAATGTGACCCTAACCGCTTTCAGTTTCTCGTTGTTTGAAGTCGAGAGTAACGCTAGTTTTGGAAAAGAGATAGGCCTTCTTACAAGTGCTGCAGTTCTCCTTCTTGGGATTATTCTTTACTGGCGCTTCCGAAGTTTACGAGACACGTCAGTTGTCATTGTTCTCACATTACTTGCTGTTGCGGCTACTTATGGCCTATCTGGATTATTGCGATTCGAATTTAATGCAGCTATGAATGCCATCCCCATTCTTCTTCTTGCAATAGGTGTCGATTATGGATTACACGTGGTTATTCGATATCGAGAAGAATTAATTGAATTAGATATGAAAGATACGAAAGATCGACAGACGATGGCTGATTTTTCTTCAGAAATACGAAATGTGGCAATAAAGCGAGGTACTCTCTTTACTTCTGCAGCATTGTTTGTTGCTATCATGACTGATATGATTGGCTTTCTTTCATTCCGACTTTCATCCCAAGCATTCTTGGTGACGTTCGGAACAGTAATTGCAATTGGCTTGTTCTTCATTTACTTGCTATCAGTCACAACATTACCTGCTATGATGAGAATAATGCCTGCCCAGAAAATATCCTTACAAAAGTCGGTACAAGTCAAAGAAGGTGCGTATTCCAAATGGATTGGAAAGCAGACCGAAAAACCACACTTGGTTTTGATTGCAGCCATTCTTCTTACATTACCAGTTGCGGCTGGAATCAATCAACTTGAGATCGGTTTTGATTTCAGAGATCAATTAGATATGGATTCTGAAGCAGTTCTTGATTTCCTCATTCTGAATGATGAATTTGGTAGTAGCCCTGCACCAATGTATGTCGTAGTTGATGGTTCTGCAATTACTCCTGATGGCAAAATAGCATATGACAAAGCATTGGCCGTTTTGGAAGAGAATACCCAAGTCATTGAAACTGATGGACTTTGGACTACTTTGACCCTTGAAGGCGCACGAAACCCCTCAGTTCAAACCATGCTTGACAATCTCAATGAATCTGATATGTCTACATATCAAGCTCTAGAATCTTGGCTTACAGACACAGAAGATGGCCGTGAACTCTCCTATCGATATTTGAGAGACGATGGGGAACAGGCAGTAATTTTATTCCAGGCTCCAACTATTGATTGGCAAGCTACAGTTGACTTTGAAGTTGAATTAACCAATTCACTTGAGCAAGAGGGTGAAATGTACAGTGTCACAGGCCGTTATCTACTCCGTGCGCAAGTTTCTGCTGATGTCGCTTATTCAGCCGTCGCTTCTACTGCAATTGTAGCGAGTGTTATTTTGATTACACTCATAATAATCAATTTAATTCGGGAACCTCAAACACCCACTAAATCAATCACCCGTGGTTTAATTATGTGGGTGCCATTGGCCATGGTTGTCGTTTGGATCTATGGCTTGATGGGGTGGATGGGATACCAATTGAATTCTCAATCAGTAACTATTGGAGCCTTAGCATTGGGGTTGGGAGTTGATTATGCAGTACACTTCGAAACTCGTCTTACTGAGGAAATTGAGCACCGACCGCACGCTGGCCCTAGTGTATGGGTCAGTCGCACATCAGCAACAACAGGTAGAGCAATGATGGGCGCTGCTTTGACTACTGCAGGAGGTTTTGCAGTCCTGAACATGTCATCAATTCTACCACTACGATTGTTTGGTCAAGTATTCGTAATTGCCATCACTTTAGCACTTCTTTCAAGCTTAATGCTATTGCCTTGTATGTTGAAGATTGCTGGCTTACTACCTGAAGCAACATCATCCGAAGATGAATGATACACTGTGGTCAACTCTATGTCCTCAGCCTCGCTCCGCATTGCATGGTCGCGGTAGCAACGCTTAGCGAAGTTGACCGTGATGACCTCATCCAATGTTGCAAAGGAATTGCAGAAATCGTTGAATGGCTTGATTCTATTGATGGCCGCCCAGGTCTCTCTGAATTAGATACGAGACTTTCTACATTACCAGTCAATTTAGATGCATTGAACCGTCATATTGGTTATACAGATGATGATGGCTATCAGCGTAATATCATCAAGAAGACGGAAAATTATGAGATGGTTGCGATTACTTGGAAACCTGGCCAAAAAACACCTATTCATGATCACAAGGGATCCGATTGTGCATTCTTAATTGTAGATGGAATTGCTACAGAGACGATTTACAATCTCAATGATGATGGTTTTGCTGAGTATAGTTCAGCAAGAAATTACGTACCAGGTGAAGTATGTGCTGCTGAAGAACCAGACATTCATCGAATTTCAAATGATGAAAATTGTAATTTGATAAATCTCCATGTTTATACCCCTCCACTATCTGAATTTGGGATTTTTTCACCTGCAGAATAATCTGAGGATTGAATATGGATTCTCGTATTGAGCATGCCATTGCAGTATTATTTGGGTTACCATTTATTTGGATAGGAATACAGCATTTTGTCGATCCGACTTGGTTCGAACCGATTGTGCCAAGAATACTTGGAAATCCAACTTTTTGGGTGATATTGAGTGGTATACCAGAAGTTGGTCTAGGCATTGCAGTCATTATCCCTCAGTCTCGAAAATGGGCAGCCCTTTGCATCGCCTTCATGTTGGTGGCTCTCTATTGGGCAAACGCCAATATGTGGATTAATGGTATTGAACTTGATGGGAATAGTTTTGGGACAACAGCACACATTATTCGTGCCTTTGCACAAGTTGTAATGATATCCATCGCACTTTGGATTTATAGTTGGAATTCTGATGAAAAGTCAGTAGATACACAGTCTGAGTAATCCCGTTATTTGCTATTCATGGCATCGATCTTGTATTCTTCGAATACTTCACTAAAAAGTTCGATATCGGATTCAAACGTCTCAGGCAACAATGGCCCGAAAGAAAAGCGGAAGAATCGGGTATACGGTGTTACGTAACTTGGGTCCTTAGAATGTGGACGGGCCATATCGCAATCAGAAGCGCATAGAATAGCAGCACCGCGTTTGAAGAGGCGTTTGTTTAGTTCGGCACTCGTCATACCTTCAGGAAGTTCAAGCCAATGGTAGAATCCACCGTTTCCAGTATAGACATTAAGCCCCATTTCTTCGAATGCTTTACCATATCGATCTCGTTGCCAACTGTAATGTTCCTCCACAGCCTTTCGGGCTTGTTTGACACGACTTGGCTCGAGAAGTTTTACTGCATAGAGTTGCGACGGGTGACTCACTCCACCCATGCCGAAACTGGAGTAGTTAGCCATCGTTTCGATATTTTTCTTACTGGCAATAATCCAACCAACACGGATACCCGGAGACTGTAGTCCCTTTGTGCAGGCCCCTGCGATGAACACGTTGCTGTTGTCCAAATCTTGCACGTACTGAATTCCACTGACTGATGGGGAATGAAACATCTCGTATGCCTCATCCAGAAGTATACCATTACCGATTTCCTCAGCCATTTGAATCAATTCCTTGAGTTCATCTCCTGAACGAGTTTGTCCAGATGGGTTCTGAGGATTGGAAATAATTGGCATAAGGTGTGTGTTTGCATCAATGTTTGTTCGATCGAAGTAAGCAGTATTACTAGGATGGAAGTTGTTTTCTTTAGTGAAAGGAACAATTTGATATTTGGTGTTAGTTTGTTCTAGAATATCTAAGTAGGCAGGCCACTCGATGTTTCCAATACTCACTTGCACATGCTTTTTGAGAAATGCAAGTACTGTGTAGATACCAGGACGCCCTCCCCCAAAGACCATGACGTTCTCAGGAGTGATATTAGAGTTGTATTCAGAGTTATAGTACTCTACGATGGCTTCGCGTAATTTTGGATGCCCCCAGGCTTTTGGATAGAAACGATCCTCCCAAGTAACATCAATACTCGATGGAAGAGAGGGCCCTCCAAATTTTTCTAGCGGTGTTGTTAGGGGAAACCCCTGAGACCATGGATGGGTTCCTTCGGTGCCCATGAAGCTACCAAATGAGTCCCTGAAAGCGTACAGAGTTTCGTAGATGCCCATCGGAGGGCAATTGTCAGATAGGAATGATTCCACTTGATTTGACCCAGCATTTCTGACATTACCAGATGCGCTGTTTTGTTCTCCCATGATGCTCTCACAATAATACCATTCTTGAGGTTCTCGCCGCGACATTCTTGCCACAGCGGTTCATCCGCGTTTTATGGGACTACGTTCATTCCTGCATAGATTGACTGCACCCAACCATGGTGACCGCACATATCAATCGAGTTTGGGGACTGTTAAATTAGTCTGTATAGTGGATAATTCTCTAAAGATGGGTAAAGGAAAAATTGCAGCACAGGTTGGCCACGCATCTGTTAAAGCAGCACTTCAAGCCGCCGAAAAATATCCTGATGAAATGGCTGTTTGGATGTCCTCTGGCCAACAAAAAGTAGTCCTGAAAGCCATGTCAGCAAGTGATATGGAAATTGCATTAACTGCAGCTAAATCAGCACACCTACCGACATGTTCGATTCATGACGCGGGACGAACCCAAATCCCATCAGGTTCTCGTACAGTAATTGCCATTGGTCCTGCAAGCGAAATTGAAATTGACGCCATCACAGGCGACCTGAAACTGCTTTGAAGGCCATCGTACACGCAAGGTCATGCGCGAGTATGATTCGGACCGCGTCGATATGCGAAGTGACACCGTTACTCAGCCAACTGAAGCCATGCGTTCTGCAATGGTATCAGCTAAAGTCGGCGATGATGTGTTGGGTGATGATCCAACAGTTCAAGATTTACAAAATCGCCTTGCAAGTATGCTTGGAAAAGAAGCAGCTTTGTTTGTCCCAAGTGGCACAATGTCGAATGCAGTAGCAATTCGCGCTCACACAGTACCTGGTGACGAAGTGATTACTGAGACTACATCCCACGTCTATCAGTATGAAGGTGGGGGTTATGCTGCTCTTTCAGGGTGTTCAATTGCACTAGTCCCTGCTGTACACGGTATCATGAGAGCAAATGATGTTGAAAATGCAATTCGTAAAGCAGAAGGAAGCCTTGGGCATTACCCCAATGGAAGTTTGGTTTGTGTTGAAAACACTGCAAACAGAGGTGGAGGGACATGTTATCCCCAAGAAGTGCTTGATTCCATAGCAAAGGTCGCGCATGAGCACGGCTGTGCTGCTCACATTGATGGAGCACGTCTGTTCAATGCTGTAGTCGCAACAGGTATCGATCCTTCAAGAATGGTTCGTGATTATGACTCAATTTCGATTTGTTTATCCAAAGGGCTGGGTGCTCCTGTTGGTAGTGTGCTTGTGGGTTCATCTGAATTTATTGCAAAAGCGCACCGATGGCGCAAAATGTTTGGAGGTGGAATGCGCCAGGCTGGAGTTATTGCAGCAGGGGGTTTGTATGCATTGGATAACCACATTGATCGGTTGGCTGAAGACCATAAGCGTGCAAGAACATTAGCAGAAGCAGTGAATGCTATGGATGGATTCACTGTTGACTTGAATAGTGTTGAAACTAATATGGTTTACATCAATGGTGATTTGACTGCTCCTCAAATTTTGGAAGGCTTAGCAGGACATGGTATTGATGTATTGGAAGTCGGCCCAACCGCAGTTCGAGCGGTAATCCATCTACACATTACTGATGAAGACATTGAAAGAGCCATTGCAGCATTTGCTGCACTCTGACCCTCAATATTGACATGGTAGAATGCCCACGCCGGGCTATGCGCCGATTCACACTTGCTTTGTTTACAATTTTCTTGTTGATGCCATCAGCCAATGCAATTGCTCCTGTTGATTTGAGTGAAAAGCAAGGCTCCTTTGGAGGATATAGCCTTGATATCTCTGCAAATAACGCTACTTCTAGTGCTGGTGGTTTGATTGAAAATGCTCCAACAATTGTGGAGGTATACACAGCAACGTGGTGTACTAATTGTGTTGATTCCGAACATTCATTGATGGATTCTATTGCTTCCTTTGAATCAAGCTCATCAGAATTTAATCATTCAACCACCGTTCTTACCCACCATCGTTTCATCAGCGAATCGGAAGATCCTTTTGGTAGCCAAGAGGGAGATGACCGTTGGAATGAGCGATATGGAGATGCATCAAAGGAGGCAACTGGTGGATTACAAAGAGCCCCCCCTACAGTGGCTTTTCATGGGAACATGGTGAGAGTAGGAAGCGTTGCAGAGGGCGAATCTTTGGAAGCAGACTATAGTGAATTACTGGAATCTCGTTTGGAAGTAAATGAGCAACAACAATCAATTTTCACTTGGTCAGGCAATAATTCCAGTGGTACTTTGACATGGTCTTTGTCTACGTCGGGTACAAGCGGGGGACCAACATCGGATGATTACAAAACCAACATCACTCACCGCATTATGGTTGTAGAACATTCTGCATATTTCCCGGAGGGGAGTAATGGGTTGGAGTATTACGATGATTCAGTTCGAGCAGTATATACACTAGGAACAGATCCATTCGGTCAAATTAATCTTGACTTACCTCCGGCGTGGGATGGTGATGACCTTTCATTGGTTTTGATTCATGATTGGACAAGTACACCTGTTGAAGATGCTGAAGGAGATGAAGATGAAGGCTTACTCCTAGGTTTTCTTGCACCCCTTGCCTTAATTGGCCTTGGAGCCGCAGCCATTATTCGTCGAGATTGAAAATTCCAATGCTTCAATAACCCCCACGCCTGACCTTGTATGCTCGGGGAGGTAGTGAGATGACACATCAATTAACTTTGGAACATATTGCACCCGGCAGTTTCCCTGAATGGTTGTTTCAGTATACTCGAAATCAAATCCTCCAACCTACTCCAAAACGAGTTATTATCATCCATTCAAGTGACGCTGCCCGAGAGGAAATTCTTGATCGTTTGGAGAGCGAATCAATTGGGCCAATTGATAGATCTCAACATCATACACTGACCTCTCTTAGCAAATCACTCCATGCAGATTGTCGTCTTCCCCGCCTACTTCCTGACTCAGTGGCGGGTGATAGATTGCTACACACTGAATGTGTACTTGGAGCCAAAGAAGGTGAATTCCCCCTCTTACATCCAATTCCCGACAGGCATTGGGGCGAGGGTCGTACACGTGCGTTGTCTCGGTTAACTCAGGTGTTTGATTCAGAAAATATCAGTGATTGGAATGGGCCAGGGATGGATGGTTTCCGATCAAGATTGAAACGGGTTCAAAGAATTCTCAAAGGAACTCATCCACTTCTGCAAAAAAGGCGGTTACTTGACTCATTAAAGGAAATTCCATATCCCTTCATGCTTACTGGTGTTAATGGAATTATTTTGATGAATCAGTCTCCTATTTTACCAGGCAGCGATCGTCAAATTTTACTCTCTTTGCTGAAATTTTGCCCCATACACCAACTATGTCAACGGGGAGATGCAGAAATTGGAAACCACCGTCTTGGTTTACATGGTGCAATTCTAGAAGATGTCATTCCAGTACACAACGAAACTTTACCAGAATGGGTCCCTAAGCATGAAGTTTGGGAACCTGAATTGGTTGAATCAAATACCAACCGCCTCCTCATTCCTCGTGACGGTCTTGCCATTGATGCATCGATGGAATTGTTACGAGATTGGTTGGCTGTTTCAAATGCTGATTCAAGTGTCCTTATCATTGATCCAAGTTGGAAAAGCCGCGAGAATGCTTGGCGGAGAGGATTGATTGATGTAGGGCTACGGCCACATAGAGAATCCAAGAAAATCAATACAAATTCAGTGATTCATTGGATTGGTGAATTCGCCTCTATTTCAGTAGGCCCAGAGGCTTGGTCTATGGACAGGCTTCGCAGTCTTTGGGCCCAGAAAAGTCTCAATTTTTCAGAAGAATGGTATCAATCCGAAACACATCCTTCAAACCCAGAATGGATACCTCTTGTAGATGAAAATAGGCTTGAAACACTTGCTCGAACATGGCACATAGTCGGCGGCCATGGTGCCTTACACCGTTGGTTACGTGCCCTCGCCTCTAAACCCTATCCGACACCCTGGCAAGATGACGATGAAGCAAATCAATTGGCAGAATGTACTCAATGGGGCGTGCTATCATTAATTGCAAGGCTTGCACCATTATTGTCTCCCGGTGAACGGTCATTGCTCGAAGATCCTTCATTGAGAAAAGGATGTTCAAGCGGCATCGAATTACCGTTACCCGAATCTTCCCTTTCGGGTGATGAATGGTTAAGTTCACTATTTGAGCACATAAATTGGGATACGAACATCAATGACATTGGGGCACTTCAAAGTCTACTGGAAGGAATCACCTCCCTTCGAAAAGCACAATCGGCTCTGAAGCACTGTCCTCCCACTACAGGTGTAAATTGGGTTGAAGAGTTCCTTGATTTATTGGAAAATATTTCTACACCCGATGTATTAGTAGCCTCTGATAGAGTACGAATATTGACTCCTGAGGAATCGTTGGGAACATCGGCAGATTTGATTTTGATAACCCATTTGACGAGCACAAATTGGGCATTGAAATCTGAACGCCTTCCTTGGATGGATGAAGAAGAACGAATGCGTCTAAACATAAACCGACCAGATTCGCCATTACGCACCGCTCGTCATGTTTTACACCACCTTCTTTTTGCAGGACGCGAGACAGTATTGATTGACGCAACAGGACTAGATGAAGATGTCCAACCAGCTACACCTATTGCAGAATGGCTAGCAAATTGTGTTGGAGCAGATACCCCTGGAAATGTCTCAAGACCAGAATTTCTTGAGAATTCAATACGTTGGGATACAGCATCTAGCTCTCGAACCAAAGGCTTCCATTTATTTTGGCGACCTGCTAGGATTAAGATAACACAAGCATCAGGTAGAACAACAGCTGAGACAATCATTCTTGGCCGTGGCGAACGTAATGACCGCCAACGTGCGGGTCTTGCACTTCGTGACACAAGACCACCATCAACCCCCCCTCTTCAACCAACAGCCATCAGTATTCCACTTGATGCATTGTTAATGGAAGACCGCATTCGCCGGCAACCGACTGAAGTACCTTCTGAGTCTCAGTACCTCGATTCGAATTTACATTCTCACTTTGTGAGTGTGGGTAAATTGAATATTGTTCCAACTAAATCGGGTGCACCTGGTGAAATCAAGCCAAGATTTGCTGACTCTTGGCCAGTTCTCGGTGGGAAGAAGACGGGGAAAAACCTCCTTGCCACTGACCCACGCCCACTTCAACCAAAGGCCACTACTTTACCCACTTATGATGAACGAAATGGATTTTCTGAAAGCACCTTTCCATCGAGAAATGTTTGGTCAGCTAGCCGCTTACAGAAATGGCAAGCATGCCCTCGTCAAGGATGGTTACAAAAACGACTTCGAGCTGATGCTTTAGAGGAACAAACAGAAGATATCGACGCTAGAATTCGTGGTAATTTAATTCACGGGGCAATGGGGACTTTGTTTGACAAAGCTCTTGGAATTGCTGAGCACGCTGAAATTGATTCTTCGACAGCAAAATCATTGGCAAACCTAGGAGAGTCTCCAGAGGTACTATTTGCTCACATTTTAGATTATTTGGCACAGGAAGCACCTTGGTTAGAGAGGGAAGATGCTACTGCATCTCAGCGCCGACACAGTCTCATAGGTTTGTCTCACCAAGAATGGATTGATTGGTTGACCTCTCCAAAACCAATGAAGCCAACTGGCCAATTGGGTCGAATGCTACTTGCTGAGTTTGAAATTTCTGATTCAATTCCGATTTCAATTGAATGGCCCTTAAAAGGTCTCAAAATACCACACCCAGATGGAAGAAGCATCCAGATGACTGGAAAAATAGATCGAGTAGATATTATTGAAATACCCGAGGTTTGTGACTCCTCCTCCGAAGCGACAATTGCTCCACTTGATTTTTCGGAAAACCCTGATTGGCAACCCCATAGGTTAGTTGTTATTCGCGATATTAAATCAGTAGATGGTCCGAAGAAAAATTTCGCTCAGAAAAAACATCGAATAGCACTTTTTGATGAACTTCAACTTGGACTATATTCACGAGCTTGGGAAGTTGCCCATCCAGGAGATTTGGTTATAGGAGCAGGTATTTCTGAAGTAGGGAGACATACTCAACATACATTGGAATTATGTAGTAATTATTTAGACAATATTAGTGAATATGAAGTTGGGGGTATAACGAAATTAACTGGGAAAACCCATCGATTCCCTGATGAGGATAACGAACCAACAGGGAGCTCTTTCCGAGCATGGATGCTTGAGAGATTAACAACAGCAATAGACATCGCAGAATCTGCTAATTTGGGTAAGGTAAATCCCACACCAGAAAAAATGGTGTGTACTTATTGCGATGTAAAAGCCGCTTGTGGACTTGCACCAACAGTTGGAGGTGACCGTTCGTGGAATTGAATATAGGCCAACGTCTCGCCTTGAATATCGATATGCATGTGATTTTAGATGCAGGTGCGGGAACTGGTAAAACACAGAGTATCATTGGTCGAATAATAGAGCATTACCTTTCAATTGATCAAAGAGCAACTCGTCTTTTACCTGCAGGGCCTCGTCCTGCCCCCTTACCAGGAGGTGCATTGCGAATTGGTCTTGCAGAAAGAGAAGATCTGACTGCTTGGGGGGGATTGTTACCAAGTGAAGTAGTAGTGCTGACATTCACAACGCGAGCAGCAGAAGAAATGAAACATCGGCTTTGGTTTGAATTAAACCGTCTTCGACCGGGACCAACATCGGATGATGGAGGAGCCCGTCGTGATTCGCGAATTACACAAGAAGGCCTCATCGATCAATTAGCAGAGATGTTAGAAGACGCCCCGATTGGAACCATTGATTCCTTCCTTGCACGCCTAGTTGCACCGTGGCGAGCAGATCTTAGTGAACGCCCCACTAACGATGTAATTGACCCCTCCACACGACTTGTATTAATTGGAAGAGCGTTGGATATGTTGTGGCGTTTACGTACAGTGGATGATGCCCTCAATGTGGGAGTTGATGGGGAAAGAGCGAGTAATTTAATCGCTGCACGAAATCGTTTGGCCCGTCGTTTCTCAAAGCGGAGCTCAATGCGTACAGTACTTTCTTCTTTGATTTCAAACCGCGTCTTTGTAGATTCCGTGGCTCGTCGAATTGAGCACAATCAATCAATCACGAGTGACAATATTCGGGATTTGATAGATGATTTGTTGATACCCCTGGACGACCAATTGAATACATTCATTGGACAAATCCATTCTGCTTGTGAAAATTGGTTGAATTTGGCCAGAACAAATGGTGCACCCCTTGATTTAGTATCAGGATTGATAGATGGTTCACGGTTTCAAGCATTGGTTGAATTAATTGACAGAGGCCCTCCAGCAACTCGATGGGATCGATGGTTATGGACACATGCTCTTTGTTCAGTGACCGTATCAGCCTCTTCTAGACTGAGTCGAAAAGCAAGTAGTTTCTCGAATGGAAATTTGACTAGTAGCCAGGAATGGCCACGGTTTATCCAAACATGGGGTAGAGTGAAGGATAAGGAAACCAAGAAACAGGCCACTACTCTTGGAGAATTGATTGCTAATATTTGGTCATCTGAAATTGGTTATACAATTCGTAGTGTTGCGAATTCAATCCATTTGTTGGATGATTCTTCTTTCCCAATTCCCCATTTACCGACTGACTCTAAATTAAATCCAATACGAATGACATCTCCTCTTCCTTACCACCCTCCTTCTGGCGACAGATCGTTTGGAATTGAAGAAGAAACGAGTCATATTTCTGATATGCTATTGTGCCAGCGCTCTTTACTGGATATTTTCCATGAACTAAAGGTTAGAGAAGGAGTTCATGAATTTGATGATGTAGCCTCACTTGCAGGAGATTTGTTATTGGCACAATGCCCAAGAATTATGCGAAGTAGATACCCGGTTGAAGTTGTCAACGCTCTCGATGCATTACCACTTGATGTATGGCGAGACGACCATATTCAAATTGCTCTTTCAATTATGGATAAATTTTGTGAGAAGCCTACTGAGGCAGCAAAGAGTCTAAACGAATTGGAATTACTACGACTTGATCTTCAGTCTAGGTATTCCAGATTACAAGAAATACGAGCGCAATACCGTGCATTCATCATCGATGAAGCACAGGATAATTCTGCACTACAATGGCGTTTATTGGGTCGTTTGTGGGGCGAACGTACCCTTCCGAGCAACCATCCTAGGCCAGAAACTCCATGGGAACCCACTGTTTGTTGTGTTGGCGATCGGAAGCAGTCAATCTATGCATTTCGTCAAGCACAGGTTTCTAGTTTTGCAGATTTCAGCAAAATGCTCCGTTTGACGAATAACCATGAATTCAGTAGTATCCCAGCATTAACCCAGTCCCCACCATTAAGGCGCCTTGATGCCGCACGCGACCCGAGGTATGTTGCTGATGGAGGCTTTCAAACAGCTTCTGACATTCCCGAATCTAGAGTCAATTCAAAAGGTGCATGGGTTAAATTTGAGGAATCTCAAGATGGTAATCCAGTCCCTGTTGAAGTTCAAATTGCCCGTTCCGAGGGGCATGTCGAACTAGTTGTGAATTATCGAACAGCAAATGATCTATTAACCCGCCTCAATGGTTGGTGGGAGAATATTTTCTCTCATCATCATGATAAGTTTCCTGGGGATTGGTATGCTCGTCCTCAGGCACTGATATCTTCACGAAGTGAAGTAGCAGGAGAATTTGAGTGGTTATTACCTGCTAGAATACCTACAACTGAACACCCTGATTCGAACTTAATGAATCCATTAGACCCGTTTACCCATGGTTCTTCTGCTGAAATGGAAAATGCATTAATCACAGCAAGAATTCGGACATTGTTAGATGAATCTTCATACTCTCCCTCGGACATAATGATATTATTGCCAAGTCGAACAAATTTACCTGATTTGATGGCACGTCTTTCCGCAGCAGGAATTCCAGCTCAAGCAGATAAGGAAGGTGGATTACTCAGTCGAGCAGTGGTGTCTTCTTTACTTTCACTTGTGCAATGGATTGCTCGGCCATCGAGTCGTCATGCCGCATCAGCAGTTGCTCGCTCTTGCCTTGTGGGGCTAACTGATACTCAACTTCAAGAATTCATTGGGTCATCATCGACGGGTGAGAATTTAATCAACCGTTTATCCACATTATTAGAGGAGGGCCCACATCAAAATTTAATCAATCGGTGGCAATACTTTTCTTCAAAAGGAGATGTAATCAAGGCACTTCAAGTAACATTGGATTATAGTGATTTATTTCTCGCATATCCAGAACTATCAAACCGTCAGGATGCTGAACAATTCATCCAACTAGTTGAATCACAGGTCACCGAAGTTGGAGGAGATCCAATTTTGCTTGCAGATAGAGTTGCCCATCTTTCAGAAGTTGCAGGGAAGGATTTGACCTCAAAAGGAGTCGCAATATCAGATGCGATTCAAATCATGACCATTCATGGTTCAAAGGGACTACAGGCACGTTGTGTAATTGTTGGAGGATTATTTAGCGAAGGTCAAACTACAATTGTTCAAAATACTCGCAAACGAGTTCTAGCAACTCCAGGTATTTTTGCAGCAAACCCTAGCCCTTGGTTGACTGGAGAAGAGGTAAGCAGCGGAGTTTGGAACATTTCGAAAATGGTTCAACAAGCGCAAACACAAGCCGAAGCACGGCGTCTGTTCTACGTTGCTTGTACTCGGGTAAAGGACCTCCTCATCCTTGCAGGAGCACCAAATAATTCAACTTTGACAGATAATGGAATCGTGGTCAAGCCCAACCCCACTTCGATGCCCTCCTTTGGACATATGTGGTTTGAATCACAGAACTGGGAATTGGATGACAATGGTGAATTTTTGATTGCCCCCTCATCTATGTCATTTCCAATATACCATCATGTTTCTCAATTAAATAATCCACAAATACCTTCCAGCCCATTAGTTCGTTTGAATCGTTTAGATGAAGCCTCTCGTCTTGCGTATAAGGATGTAAAACATAATGCAACAGTTTCTATCCCAAGTCGTCAACGAAGAACTCGAATTTCCCCCTCCGCTCTAGATGCTGCAGCAACATGCCTTTGTCAACATTGGTTATCAACAAGAGCAGGAATTAGCTTCCAAAAAATTCAGTTAGAAATTTCAGAACAGACCCCTGCAAATACTGCTGCACAACGAGTAGGTTTACCTCCTGCAAACATCATCGGTTCAATATTCCATAGGCTAGTTGAAGTGGGACTTCAAAATCCAGGGCCTTCTTCGGAACTCACCGCTCCATTATCGGAAGAATGGACAAATAAATCCCCCAACTTTCTGAATGAATCTAAGACTATAGAAATGGTTCTTGAGGAATTATTGCCTCACGAATTTGAACCTGAAGCAATCAAATCATTGATGGTAAATATGACAGAAAAACTCCTTTCTGGCCCAATAGGGGCCCTTTCAAGAGGTGAATCATGGCAAGGAGAAATTGTAGAGGGGCTTCGTACTGAATGGCCATTTAATGTTCGGCATACAATTGATATTAATTTGAATGACAGTACTTGGACACCTCGAGGCAATCGTGATTTAGCCACCATTGAATCAGTCATTATTTCATCTAGCGGTATCGCAGATCTTGTGATATGTTCACGACTAGAGTCTGGTAAAGGGGCAATTAGGGCTGTTGATTTGAAAACAACAGGAGCAGCCCATCTCTATGCAGGATGGGACCATCCCTTATTCGATGCCGAAGGCGAGGAAAGGCATCACGAAGAAGAAAAATTGTTGGACAAATACCGAATGCAATTAGCCCTATATTCACGAACTTTACAGTTGCAAGAAAATTCGCGTTTAGAACAAGGTTTCCCTTCGCGTGAAGTACTCCCTCCAGCTATATTGTGTTCGGCTACAGGTCGTATAATCACAATGACAATCCAGGAAATGGAATCGGCTCTCAGCGATTTGCAAAAATTGTTGCATGAGATTGCCATATTATCACTGTGTGATGCAGATGAAGGCCCCCCATCATGTACTTGTGGGGGCTGCGCTCTTGAATTGGAAAACTTATTCATTTTGAATAAAGATTAGACTAAAACGAAGAGCCTGAAAGAGAGCAGTCCTTTTGCTGTGAATGGAAGTGGCACAGTCATGGCAGCGATTGATTATGCACAGATTCACGCTTGGGTTGAGAAGCAATGGGAAGAACACGCTTTACCATCTTTGTCAGAATTTATTGAGATCCCAGCATTGTCTCCAGCGTTCGATCCTGATTGGGCGGAAAATGGATATCTGGATGCAACAATAGACCACTTTGTTAGCTGGTTAGGCACCCTTCCGATGCAGGGGATGGCATGCTCAGTTCATCGTTTACAAGGTCGAACTCCAGTATTGATTGTGCAGGTCGAAGGTACTGCTGAAGGTGAAGTTTTGTTTTACTCTCATTTAGACAAACAACCCCCATTTACAGGTTGGTCTGAAGGCAAAGGGCCTTGGATACCTGTACGCGAAGATCCTTGGTTATTTGGAAGAGGTTCAGTTGATGACGGCTATGGTGGCTACCTTAGTGTGCTTTCGATTCTGGCTTTACAACAGCACAACATTCCTCATCCAAAGGCAACTTTCTTAATTGAGACATGTGAAGAATCCGGGTCATTTGACTTACCTGCTTATTTGGATGAATTGTCTGACTTACTTGGCACTCCAAATTTGGTTGTAGTCATGGATTCAGGTGCAGGAGATTATGAGCGATTATGGGTTACTACCAGTTTACGTGGATTGGTTGGAGGAACTCTACGAGTGGGAGTGAGTAAGGAAGGCGTCCATTCTGGAATGGCAGGTGGGATTATTCCGTCATCGTTCCGTATAGCCCGTTCATTAGTAAGTCGAATTGAAGATGAAGAAACAGGTCAGGTATTGTTGCCTGAACTATCAGTCGATATTTCCGAAGAGTTGCGTGGTGAGGCTGATGGAATAGCAAACGTTCTCGGCAACAAAGTTTGGACAGATCTTCCTGCACTGGAAGGTGTAGAACCACAAACACCAGGTCTTTCAGAAATTATTCTTTCAGGCAACTGGCGTCCGTCATTGTCAGTTACAGGTGCAGATGGGATGCCCGCTTTGAAAGATGCAGGTAATGTGCTGAGAACCCACACTTCGTTAAAACTGAGCATGCGTATTCCACCAGGGGTTGAATCAGAACACGCTTCAGAAATGATGCGAACTATTCTTGAGAAAGATGCTCCACATGGGGCACATGTTTCATTTGAGGCTGATGCTGCAGCAAACGGCTTTGCAGCACCTCCAATGGTCCCCTCATTTCGCAACGTTTTGAATGAAGCGAGCCTCGCCACTTTTGGTAACCCTATGCAAGTATTCTTTGAGGGAGGGACAATACCTTTCCTTGCAATGATGCAAGAAAAATACCCTAAAGCCGATTTCTTGGTTACTGGTAGTCTCGGACCCGGTGGAAATGCGCACGGTCCAGACGAAAAATTGCATATTCCTGCCACAAAATCCGTCACAACATGCTTGTCAGCAGCCATTGCAGCATTGAATGATTGAATGTTGTGGAACACTACGTGTTCCCTGTTCTGACAAGTGTGTATTGGGGAGCGGGTTATAATATGGGGGCGGCGGTGGGCCGTAGTGAGGGATGGCTATGACCGAAGATGACGGCGACGCTGGAACACTCACACCAGAGGTACGTTTGCGCCAAATGGAGGCGCGGTTGGCTGATGAGACTGAGCGATTGGTAAAGCTCTATGATGCATACGAGCAGCAAGAGAAGGAAATTGTTGGTCTTAGAGCTGAAATTCAGGTTCTTGAGAAAGAAGTAATTGACAAAGAAATCGAAAGAGAAAGCATGGAACACCTATCCAAACAGAAGGATGACCGTATCCATGATCTTGAGATGACTGCAACAAAGGCACAGAAGCGCGTTGAGCACTTAGAGCCTGAGTTGGAGAAGATGGAAGAGCGATTTACTCGTGAAAAGGACAGACTCGGCAAGGTATTCGAAATTGCAGAAGAACTGGATTCCGATTTGCGTCTTGCTGTAGCAGAAATGAAGGCACGCGACGATTGGTATGTATCGCACATGCAAGTATTCGAAGATTTGAATCGTGCAATCAAGACACGATATGATATGATTGAAACTGCGGTTGAAGCAGAGCGCAAATCTGCACATATGCAGCGAGCAGTTCAAGAGCGTCTCGAAGAAGCAATGGAAGCTCGTGCTGCTGAAGCGGCAGAAGAAGCAGAATCCTCTGGCGAAGAGGAGTGATTTCAATGGGCGGATTCGCCCAAGGGGGCGTTGCTCCTGTTGTCACTTGGCTTTCAATGGCTATTGCAATTGAAGCGATTGCATTATTTGTATCCGATTTAGGAGGTTTGGCTCATGTTGCCGGAATCCTTTGTCTGATTATGACTGCAATAATTGCTAATTTTTATCGGGACCCAGATCGACCAATTCCGAAGGATAAGGGAATTGTTGTGTGTCCCGCTGATGGTCACGTGATGTTTGTTATGCGTGAAAGAGCAACAGGTCGTAGACCAACTGCCAATGAAATGGAAGGCGCTGAGAATGATTCACTTACAGGTGACTGGCATCCAGAACCTTGCTCGAACCCATTGGAATTCAGCACTGAACAGCGATGGGAAGCAGTACCTGAGGGAGAAGAATCAGATTCAGATGCTTGGAGAGTTGCAGTATTCATGTCTCCACTTGATGTTCATGTGAACCGTGCTCCTATTGCGGGAACAATAACTCGAATGGAACATCGTACCGGCAAAGGACTGCGTAAAGGCCCATATCTCCCTGCATATCGTAAAGAATCAGCATGGAATGAGCGGGTCAGGAGTCTTTTTCAGAGAGAAGATGAGTTAATTGTAGAAGTGACCCAGATCAGCGGGCGGCTTGCCCGTACAATTGCGCCATGGACCGGAGAAGGCGATGTCCTCCGTAGAGGACAGCGATATGGAATGATTCGCTTAGGTAGCCGCGTTGATGTACGCGTTCCTGCGATAAAATTCGAACCTGCTGTTACAGGCGCTAATGCTAACCATCCAGATTATCCAAAAGGAGAATTTGTTCAAGCGGGTTCTACCAGTTTATTCAAGCCGCTTTGATTATTCAGGCTTTGATCCATCAGCTCGGCGGATGCATTTCGCAGGAATTCCTCCCCAAACTTCACCGGCTGGAATTTCTGTGAATTTTGGAAGTACAGCCTTGCTTGCAACAACAGCACCATCACCGATTACACAACCAGGATTGATTTGTGCCATTGTCCCAATGACGACTTTGGAACCAATTCGGACTTTTGAAAGATGAATCCCATCTTTTTCAAAAAGATGACCGTTGATTGTAGCATCACCACCAATCACTGTACGTTCACCGATTTCAACCATGAAACAGTCATTGATGAAGGG
>Ga0066836_10000283_pt1 | contig 23233 bp, 22 predicted proteins | sample ETNtaG_18_FD_71568 | JGI IMG/M metagenome (GOLD analysis project Ga0066836, IMG submission 71568) | Marine microbial and viral communities from oxygen minimum zone, Eastern Pacific Ocean - ETNP201302SV91 | ecosystem: Environmental > Aquatic > Marine > Oceanic | place: Pacific Ocean: Eastern... | reverse complement strand
TATCCTTCCAAGTGAATATAGGATTTTTATAATTGCCAACCCAATAACACCAATTATTGTAGGTTTTAGGCAAGCATTTATTAGTGCAGGAGTAATTGAAATAAATATGCTTATTAGTTCAGTAATATTAACAATAGTAATATTTTTATCAGGCTTATTGGTGTTTAATAAAGTTGAGAAAAATTTTATAGATACAGTATGAATGATCAGGTATTAAAAGTAGAAAATATTTCAAAACAGTACCGCTTGGGAGTTATTAATACAGGCACTTTAAGTAGAGATATAGAATCGTTTGTTGCAAGAAAAATAGGCATAGAAGATCCTAATTCTTCTATAGTTGGAGAAAATAATTTAAAAAATTTGGGTAAAGATTATAATAAAATATGGGCACTAAATGATATAAATATAATAATCAATAAGGGAGAAAAGGTTGGAGTTATTGGTAAAAATGGATCAGGAAAATCTACCCTTTTAAAAATTATATCTAGGATTACTGCACCAACTAAAGGTAGAGTATTTATTAATGGCAGAATTGCATCATTACTAGAGGTTGGAACAGGTTTTCACCCGGAATTGACCGGCAAAGAAAATATTTACTTAAATGGATCTATACTTGGTATGGCAAAGATTGAAATTGATAAAAATTTAAACAGAATAATTGATTTCTCTGGTATTGGGCAATATATCGATACACCTATAAAAAGATATTCTTCAGGTATGAAAGTAAGGCTTGGGTTTGCAGTTGCAGTGCATCTACAAATGGAAACTTTATTGATTGATGAGGTGCTTGCAGTCGGAGATTACAATTTCCAAAAAAGATCGATCGAAAAGATGAATAGATCTGCGGACGAAGGTAAAACGATACTATTTGTTAGTCATAATATGGATGCTATAAGAAAACTATGCGATAGGGTTATTGTACTTGATAAGGGTACTGTTATTTATGATGGTAAGACTGAAGAAGGAATTGTGGCGTATTTAAATATCAATAATAAAAGATTATCAAATGAGATAATGATGCCAAAGGTTAGAAATAGTTTTGGCTATCCTACAAAATTAGGTTTTCTTAATTCAAATAATGAACAAAATGCAGAAATAAAATTATTTGAGACTTGGGCAATAATTCTTGAATTTGAAATGATAAAACCACTTGAAAATGTCATTGCAGCAATAGGAGTATTCACAACTTCTGGCGTTGGCTTAGTTACCTATTGGTCAAAAGCCAAAGATTTGGACAAAGGACAATACAGAGTGAAGTTTAATTGTAATTTGAAACTCCAAGTCACTGATCTTACTTTTGCAATTGGTCTTACGTCCCATGATTTGTCCTTTTATTATGAAGATGGTATCGGAATGGTGAGAATTTCTGAAGAATCCATTAGTGAAATGCCATATGTTTCGAAAGGAGGTGGACTGTTATTATCCTCTCAAAAAGAAATTATTACACCTCTACCTTAATTAATCACCAAATTATAAATACATTAAATAAGATAGTTAAGACTATTTCTTATGACCAAGATATGGTTGGGGACTAGAAGACGGTAATCAGATGATTATGGCAAAGAAATATACCCTCAGTTACTTTTTTTTAAAGAATTATAGATATTTAAAAAAATATCTGCACTTTATAAGATCCTACAGACAATTTCATAAGGATTCCAAACAATTAGAGCAAAGATTTGATTTTAAATGGGAAGATCGATTTCCTTGCCTTTATGATTCGACAGGTAAAACTGCTTTTGATGAACATTATGTTTATCATTTGGCATGGGCTGCACGTGTGTTAAAAAAAATAGATCCAGTAGAACATATAGATATTGGTTCTCATATTTATTTCCCTGCAATGATGTCTTTTAATTATAAAATAAAATATTTTGAATATAGACCCCCAAATATTGAACTAGATAATTTAGAAGTCTCACAAGCAGATTTATTAAAATTATCATTCCCAGATGGTAGTATAGCATCAATGTCAACAATGCATGTTTTAGAGCATATAGGTCTTGGAAGATATGGTGATAAATTGGATTATGATGGTGATATAAAAGCAATCAATGAATTGGTAAGAGTATTAAAACCTGGTGGTGATTTGATGATAGTAGTTCCGGTCGGTAAACCAAAAATTATTTTTAATGCGCATAGGATTTATTCTTATGAACAAATCATCAAATACTTTTCAGCATTAACATTAATTCAATTTGCCTTGATACCTGATGATGCTAGTTCTTCAGGACTTATAGTAAACGCACCTCAAAATTTATCAGACAATCAGCATTATGGTTGTGGCTGTTTTTGGTTTCAGAAATAATAGTGATGAAGAATCCAAAGTTTATACTTATTTATTCCCCACAGGTTTTTGATCCAAAATTTGGAGCGATTAAACCAGAAGGGTCATTAGGCCTCATATATTTAGCATCTTCATTAAGAAATGAAAACTTTGAAGTAACCTTATTAGATGCCGCTGTTGGGAATGATAATTATTCTTTATCAGAAACCTTTTATAAAGAAGAGGTTCAAGATAATGGTATGATTAGAATAGGTATGACACTAAATGACATAAAAAAAGAAGTAGAGGGTTTTGATGCCATTGGAATTACATCAATTTTTACTGCACAGACAAGAATGGTTGAAGATGTAATAAAATCAATAAAAACAGAATTTCCTGAAAAATTGATAATTTTAGGTGGTGTAAATGCTAGATATCAAATGCAAAGATTCTTTGATTCAGGGGCAGATTTGATATGTTTATCAGAAGCTGAAAAAACAATTGTTGAAATTGGTAAAGTGTTAAGAAATGGGTCAAAGGACTTTACAAAAATTCAAGGTCTTGCTGGTCGCAATGGATTTTTTAATCAACAAAAAGATATAATTCAAAATCTTGATAGTCTACCCATCCCTGCTTGGGACCTGCAACCACTAAAAAAATATTGGGAAATAGCGAGACCTCATGGAGGTGGATTTGATAACCAAAAAGTTGCTTATGCTCCTGTAATGTTTTCAAGAGGGTGCCCTTTCCGTTGCCATTATTGTCATATATCAAAAGAGGTCAATGGCTCAGATTCTGGTGAAATTGGCTCATTGCGTTTGAAATCTGAAGATAGAGTGAATATTGAAATTGAAATATTACAAAATCTTGGAGTTGAATATGTGTTTATAGAGGACGACAGTTTGCTTGCTAAAAAGAAACGCGCACTTAACATTTTTGATAAATTAGCGGAAAAGAATCTTAGACTTGCGGATGTTAATGGTATTAATCTAGCTCACTTATGTACCTATAAGGATGGGAAACTTGGTGTCGATGATGAATTATTAGAATCAATGGCAAATGCAGGTTTTCAAAAATTATCTTTTCCTGTAGAATCAGGATCTCAACGAATTATTGATAAGTATGCTACTGGAAAATTAAACTTAAAGAAACATGATGTATCAGCGCTAATTAGAAAAGCAAAAGAACTAAATATGGAAATTGGCGGGGCGTATACTTTTGGGTATCCAGATGAGAGTATTAGTGAAATGATCAGTACCTTTAATATTGCCCGAGAGCATATGGCTGCAGGAATGGATTATGCGAATTTTGTAATTATTACACCATTCCCAGGAACTATGCTATATGATATGGCATTATCAGAAAACTTATTTATTAAAAATTTAGATGTCGCAGATATGGATTGGATGAGGCCAACTATAAAAACTAAAGTACCGCATTGGTTTATTAGACTTATTATTACAAAGGGTTGGAGGTATGTAAATAATGAATCAAGAATTAATAGAATCAAGAATCTTTCACCAAAGACTAAGTCAAAAAAGATTATCAATTAATACTATTCTTTTAGATTGAAGAGGACAAATTTTGTTTTGGGAAAATAAATCTATTTTAATAACAGGTGGGAATGGATTTTTAGGGAAAAATCTAACTATGCGCCTGATGGAGTTAGGTGCTAAAAAAATTAAAATTGCAGATAATCTTGAGAAACAGGGTGAAGACTCATATAGTCTAGAAAATAAAAATATAGAATTCATTAAATGCGATTTAAGAGAAAGAAAATCTTCGATAGATATTTGTGATGGAATCGACATTGTTTTTCATTGTGCTTCAAAAGTTGGTAGTAATAGATATTATATTGATAGTGCATTTGATGTTATGTCAAGCAATATGATAATTGATTCTAATGTTTTGAATGCCGCAATTAAATCTAATATTTCAAGTTATATATATATTAGCAGTGCATTTATATATCCTTTGGAAAGAATGCAAGATGCCTTTGGTAAAGCAATATTGGAAGAGGAATCATTTCCAGCAAACCCTGTAAATTCGTATGGTTGGGCCAAGTTAATGGGGGAATTGTCCTTGAAATATGCTACTAGAAATAACAACCAGTTAAATGGTGTTGTATTAAGATTATCAAATTTTTATGGTCCTTTCCAAAGTGATGATTATAATAAAGGTTCAATAATACCTGTACTTATCAGAAAAGCGTATGAATTTTCAAATAATAATTCATTTTCAATTTTTGGTAATGGCAGTGAAAGTAGAACCTATTGTTATATCTCCGATGTTTTAGATGCCTTGTGTATATCAGCAGAGAAGTCTTATGAAGAGCATTTCATTGGTCCTATAAATATAGGTTCTGAAATACCCATCAAAATTGTTGATTTAGCAAAAAAGATAATTAAAATTTCTGGAAAAAAGATAAACCTACGGAGAATACCTTCTGATAGCCCAAAAACAATGAGTCAAACATTGGATTGTGGCCTTGCAAAAAACATTTTAGATGGTTGGACTCCACGAATAACCTTAGATACTGGCTTAGAAAAAATGTACAACCATTATTTAAATAAGAAAATATAGAGAAATAATAATGTACGCTGACCTCAAAGAAGTAATACCATTATTAGAAACAAAAGGTTTTGTTATTAATGATCCTTGGGATATTGTGCATTCATTTGAGGTTATGGTTGCTGATTATGCGGGAAGCAAATATGCAGTATCTTGTGATAGTTGTACTAATGCGATGTATATGAGCCTAAAATATCTAGGTGCTAAAGGTGTAATAACTATTCCAAAAAAAACTTACATATCTGTTCCTGGAATAATTATTCATGCAGGCTGTCAATTACAGTTTGAAAATATTAAGTGGAGTGGAATCTATCGGTTAAATCCTTATCCTATAATTGACGGTGCAACTAGATTTAAAAAAGGGATGTATGAAAAAGATTCTTTCCATTGTCTGTCATTTCACATAAGAAAAATATTGCCTATATGTAAAGGTGGAATGATTTTAACTGATGATAAAAATGCAGCCGAATGGTTTAGATTGGCGAGATATGAAGGAAGGAACAATCGTATTCCTCATAAACAAATCAAGGATATAGAAGTTCTTGGTTGGAATTTTTATATGCCACCAGAGCAGGCTGCCAGAGGTATTTTGTTATTTAATGATATTGATGATAATAACCCAGATTCAGGGGGTTCCTGGTCTTATTCTGATATATCAGGGTACTCTGCGTGGAAAGAATCTCTATTGTAACACTATTTTAAAACTTTATGATTACGATGTCTAAACTTGGTAAATACGGTGGAATGGGTAATCAATTATTTCAATACGCGGCTCTTTATGGAGTTTCAAATAAAACAGGATTTGAAATGAGTATACCTGCACCACCAAAGAATACAACAGGTAATTTTCAAGTTATTGGGCATACTGATGAAGGTAATCCAATTGAGAAATATGATTATTCATTAGATTGTTTTGAGATTACTAGCAAATATTTATCTACCAGAGCATTAACATCAATTTCAAAAATACCAAATCAGAAAATGGGGGGAAGAATATTTAATTGGCTATTTAATAATGGAATTATATATAATTATTTTGAAAATCAGTTTCATTATAATCCAAATATATTTTTTATTAAAGATTGTACAGATATAGAAGGCTATTTTCAATCAGAGAAATATTTTTCACATTGTGCAAATGAAATTCGTAAAGAATTTTCGATAAAAAATAAATATTTATATGAGGCACAGTCCAGATTAGATAAATATAAAAGAGATTGTGGTATAATAATTTCAGCGCATGTAAGGAGAAAGGGACATGAACTACCAGAAAATCAAAGTGTCCATAAATATCCAGATGAAATATATTATAATAATGCCATGAATTTTTTTAGATCACAATATCCAGACACTAAGTTCCTTTTTTTTTCTGATGATTTAATATGGTGTAAGTCAAAGATTATAGGTGATGACATATATTATTCTGAAAATAATTCATCAATAATTGATTTTACTATGATGTCTTTATGTGACCATAATATAATCACTCCTAGTAGTTTTAGTTGGTGGGCAGCGTGGCTAAATAGTAATGTTGAGAAAATAGTAATAGTGCCTGATGGGGATTTATTTGGTCCTAAGGGGCCAAAAATAATTAAGGATTATTTTCCTGATTCTTGGCAACGGATTTCCAGAGATAAAATTGGATAGAAAGCAGATATATAATAGAGAATTTATGGCTCTAACCGAAGAACATATTAGTTCTGCAAATCAAATATTAAAAATACTATTTCAATATTATCATCCTAATAAGATTATTGATGTTGGTTGCGGGTCAGGGAGTTGGTTGCGTGTTGCGCAAGAATTGGGCGCTGAATCAATAACAGGTATTGATGGCCTATGGTTGAAAAAGGAAATGTTATTATCTAATAAAATAGAACTAATATCTCATGATTTAGAAATACCATTTCCTGATTTAGGAATATATGATTTAGTAATTTCATTAGAAGTAGCGGAACACCTAACAAAAAACAGAGCAGAAAGTTTTATTAAAGATTTATGTGATCTTTCAAAAGTAATATTATTCTCTGCTGCTATTCCAGGCCAAGGTGGTGATCATCATATAAATGAACAGTGGCAGTCATATTGGTATGGTTTATTCCGAGATAATAATTATATATGTTTTGATATTATTAGACATAAAGTATGGAAAAAAGAACAGGTCAAATCATGGTATAAGCAGAATTGTCTAGTTTATGTTCATAAGGATTTGTTACCAATCTTCAATGAATTTGATCAATCCAAATTTCCTTTAGATATAGTTCACAAAGAGATTTTTTCTTTATATCCTGAAAAATTCGAATATTTGCCAATTATTAAAGCGTTACCACAAAATTATAAACTTTGGCGAGGACTTTCGTTTTTATTATCTGTCTTAACCATAGTTTTATTATTAATGATAACTATTTCCTAAGGATGAACTATTAATGAAAAAAAGTAAAAATGAATTAGAAGATTTATATCAACTATGGTTTGACACAAAAACCTCCGAACTATTAAAAGGGTGGCCAGTAGAGGAAAGAGATGAAAATTATTATGTAAATGAATTTTACGAACAGATTATATGCAAATTAACCTTGCCTAAGCGGGGTAAAATATTAGTACTTGGTACACATAATTGTATTTCTTTTGATAAATTATGTGAACGTTTTGGTTATGAAAGATGTATTGGTTTTGATTTATTTAATCCTCAGAGCCATCCCTCTGTAGTTATTAAAGATTGTGATTATTTAAATAAGGATGACGATTTTGAAATTGCATTTTGCCATAATGATATTGGTAGTTTTTGGAAAACACCTGACCTCAAACTTCATTGTCAAGAATGGGCTGCTAAGAACATAATAAAAGGCGGATATTTCTTAGGCAATAATAATTATAATCGCCCACGTATAGAACTTGAGAATAGGATGGAAAATTATGGTTTTAATAATTACCATCTCACAGATCTTCCCAAACTTGGCTTAGATAGTACAAATATAAATTATAATATTTTAAAAGGTTATATGCTATCGAAACGGATATAGAAAATAAGTTATAGTTTATGTTAGATAACAATAAAATCAAACTTTCAATTGTTATATCGGTATACTCTGAGACTTTTTCTTTAGTAGAGACAGTTGATAGACTTATTACTAATGATAGAGATTATATTTACGAAATTATTTTAGTTGTTTCACCAATGTCTTCCAAAAAATGTATGGATATTTGTAACTCATTAATGAAAAATAATAATTTTTTAAAAATTCATATTCAAAAAAATAATCCAGGTCTAGGCTGGGCATTAAGAGAAGGCATGGAATTATGTGGAGGCTCACATATTGCAATGATGTCATCAGATTTAGAGACTGAACCAGAGGCCATTGATAGAATGGTCAAGAAAATAGAGGAGACTGATTGTGATTTAGTTGTAGGTAATAGGTGGTTGAATGGAGGAGGGTTTCAAGATTATGATTATATAAAACTAATTTTAAATTATTTATTTCAAAGCATTTTTAAATTAATATATAATACAAAGATTGGTGACATAACCTATGGATTTAAAATTATCTCAAAAGAATTAGAATCTAAGATTAATTGGCAAAGTTCATTACATGAGATTTGCATTGAAACAACAATTAAGCCTTTAATCAATAACGCTACAATAGAACAAGTCCCAACAATTTGGATAGGGAGGCAAGAAGGTTACTCCAAAAATTCATTTATGAAGAATTTTAGATATTTATCATTAGGATTAAAGGTGAGGATTGGATTAACTAAATGAAATACGCATTAGTGACAACTACAATTTTCATTCCAAAACTATTAGAAAAATATTGTGAAAATTTTAAAAATAATGGTTATGAGGATATTGAATTGATTGTGATAGGTGATAATAAAACACCTTTTGAAGTCTCTTCATATTGTAAGGAATTAGGAAAAAAATTTGGATATGGTGTAGGTTATTGGGATGTGGAAGCACAAAAGAAATGGCTTAAAAACTATCCAGCATTAAATGAATATCTACCCTGGGATTCAATAGAAAGAAGAATAATAGGTTATATCATTGCATACAATAATGGGAATGATGTTATCATTTCAATCGATGATGATAATTTTGTTGTTGATAGAAATTATTTAGAAACAATCTCCCATTTAGGTAAAGGAAAAGAAGTTGAAACCACCAGATCTAGTACTGGATGGTATAATATTTGCAAAGAACTACAAACTGATGATAATAGAATATTCTATCCAAGAGGTTTCCCATTTTCTGAAAAATGGAAAAACGAAGAATTAACTATCAAAAAAGCGAATGGTAAATTGGTTGTACAAGCGGGTATGTGGCTTCTTGATCCAGATATTGATGCAGTTACAAGATTGGAGAAACCGATTAATGTTTTAAGTGTATCAAAAAAAATAATGGATGGAGTATATCTAGGTAAGGATACATTCTGCCCATTTAATACTCAAAATACTGCATTGCATAGGTCTACTATACCTGCATGGTTTGTTTCACCCACATTAGACAGATATAGTGATATTTGGGGTTCGTATGTGTTAACAAAGATTTCACATCATTTGGAAGATTTAATATGTTTTGGAAGACCCTTAGTAAGGCAGGATAGAAATGAGCATAATTTATTTAAGGACCTTAATAGTGAAGTGTTTGGTATGCGAAATACAGACTATTTTATGAAATTATTAATGAATATCAGATTAACAAAAAGTACCTATATAGAATGTTTTAAGGAGATTATTGAGGGCTTAAGAAATAGTTATTCAAAAAATCAATTTATATTTGATGGTGATTATAAGATTTTTGATGATTATTTAAATGGTATGAAGATTTGGTATAATATATTTAAGGATAAATAAATTTATTTATGAGGAAAGCTTTAATTACCGGTATATCTGGTCAGGATGGTTCGTATCTAGCAGAATTTTTATTAAGTAAAGGATACACTGTTTATGGTATTATTCGTCGTTCATCAATGTTTAATAGACAAAGGTTAGAACATATTTTTTCATATGAAAGATCAAATAAAAAGAAATTATTTTTAAGATATGGAGATATGACCGATGCTTCAAATATTGTAAGAATCATAAAAGAAATTGAACCTGATGAAATATATCATTTAGCAGCTCAGTCTCATGTGCAAATATCCTTTGATACTCCAGAGTATACTGCAGATGCGGATGGAATAGGAACACTTAGACTATTGGAAGCAGTTAGAATATTAAATCTAGAAAAAAAGATTAAAATCTACAATGCAGCTACTAGTGAACTATTTGGGAAAGCACTAGAGACTCCACAAAATGAGTTAACACCATTTTATCCAAGAAGTCCATATGGAATTGCAAAGTTATATTCCTTTTGGATTTCTAAAAACTATAGGGAAGCCTATGACATGTTTTGTTGTAATGGGATATTATTTAATCATGAATCACCTAGAAGAGGAGAGAATTTTATTTCTAGAAAGATAACTTTGAGTATTGCAAAAATAATGAATGGTGATCAAAAAAAAATATATCTCGGAAATTTAGAAGCTAAAAGAGATTGGGGTTATGCACCAGAATATGTCGAATCTATGTGGCGAATACTGCAACAAAATACTCCAGATGATTATGTGATAGCTACCGGGGAAGCTCACACGGTAAGAGAATTTGTAGAATTAGCATTTAAAGAAGTTGGTATTAAAATAGAATGGATTGGTTCGGGTGTAAATGAAAAAGGAGTAAATAAAATAAATAAAGATGTTTTAGTTGAAATATCTCCAAAATATTATAGACCAACTGAAGTTGAATTACTACTCGGAGACTCAAAAAAAGCAAAAAAAATTATTGGTTGGTCTCCAAAAATAAAATTTAAAGAGTTAGTATCCTTAATGATGAATGCAGATCTTAAAAAATTAGGTTTAGAACCAAAAAATAATCCTGAAGTAATTTTAAATAAGAAATTTTCAAAAATTTGGTGGCAACAAGGTGTATGAAAATAGACTTATGTCAACGGAAAATATTAGTTACTGGTGGGGCAGGATTTTTAGGCTCACATATTATTAAAAAATTATTGAGTATAGGTGTAAGCCATGACCAAATAGTGATTCCCAGAAAAGATAAAGTAGATTTAAGAAATTTGACTAATTGCCTCAAAATTGTAAAAGATGTAGATGTAATATTTCACATTGCAGGTAATATTGGAGGAATAGGGTACAATCAAAAATATCCTGGGTCAATCTTTTATGATAATCTTATAATGGGAATTCAATTATTAGAAGCAGCTCGAAAAAGTAATATTAAAAAATTTCTAACAATTGGAACGACTTGTTCTTATCCAGATATAACATCTGTTCCATTTAAAGAAGAAAATCTATGGGATGGATATCCTTCAGAGGTAACGGCTCCATATGGAGTTGCAAAAAAAATGTTGTTGGTCCAATCACAAGCATACCATAAGCAATATGATTTTAATGCAATTTATTTGATTCCAACTAATTTATATGGGCCCAATGATAATTTTTCTGAAGAAAATTCACATGTTATTCCAGCTTTGATAAAAAAAGTTATAGATGCAAAAAACAATAATCATTCGAAAATTAATGTATGGGGTACAGGAACTGCCACTAGAGAATTTTTATATGTTAAAGATGCAGCACAAGCAATAGTAACTGCAATGGAAAAATATAATCAACCTCAACCTGTTAATTTGGGTTCAGGACAAGAAGTATCAATAAAAAATTTATTAAGTAAAATAGTTAATATTATTGGATTTAATGGAAAGATTGTATGGGAAAAAGACAAGCCTGAAGGGCAACCTCGAAGATCTTTAAATATAAATAAAGCAAAAAAAGAATTTGGATTTAAAGCGACAACTTCATTGGAAATAGGCCTTGAAAAAACTATAGATTGGTATCTTAAAAAATAAAAATATTGGTGTACTAAATTTTATCAGATTATATATTATTTTAAATATCATATGAGCAAACTCAAAGATCATATAGATATTTTGTATTTAATTGGTCTTCTGTCAATATTATATATCCCTCATATTTTTACGGGCGGATTACTATTAGATGATTTAGGTCTTTTAGTTGAGGCTATACGTTTTACTAGTTATTTTGAATTTCAAAATTTTCTTTGGAATAGTATTACAATGACTGCTCGTCCTGTTTCGGCAGTACTTCATGGAATCTGCTATTGGTATTTTGAATCAAATGCCTGGGCTTTTCATCTTATTAATATAATTTTATTTTTTGGATCCATAATAATATTTTATTTAGCAATGAAAAATATAGTTGGTAAAAATATTGCTTTACTCTCTTCATTAATGGCAATTATATATCCCTGTTCTTCATCTACCATTTTTTCCTCTATAATGATGAATTGTAATTTAGCAGCCATTTTTTGGTCAATAGCATTGTATATAAGTACAATAAAAATAAAATTTAAATCGCAGCTCATTGTAGTCTCATTAATTCTATCTTCTTTATCCTACGAAGTATTTATCCCATTGTTTATTCTATATCCTTTATTTAATAATTTTATTATGAGTTATGATCGTTTATCGATAAAAAAAATATACTTAGAAATTTTACCAATAATCATAGCAATAACAGGCTTTGGTTTTTACAGATATGTAATTGAGCCATTTTTATTTGATACAAGTTTTTCGAGAATAAAAATATTCTCATTCCCAATTATTTTGAAAAAATTCTATTTTAGTTTGTTATCAGGATTCAAAATTATTTTTTATGAAACTATCAATATTTCAGTTAATGCAATAAATAATTTTCAAGATATTTCCATATTATATTTAATTCTAATTGTTCTCTTTGCCTGTATTGGAATCTTTTTATATAAAGATATATTAATAATTGGTAATAATTCTAAAATTATTAATAATAATATCACCTCTAAAAAAAGAATTTTGCCTCTTTATAATTTGATAATCGTTTCTTTAATACTTTTTATAATAAGTCATTTAATTTTTGTTTTTTCTGTATATAAACCAGACACAGTAGGTTTTGAAAATAGAACATTAGGCGCTATTCGTTTTAGTAGTTCTATTTTGATTTCAATCCTATTTTTTTCGATTTATAATATTTTAAAGAATAAAAAACTAAAAAGTTTATTTTCATCAATGATAATTGGTATCATAATTCTTTTTACTATCTCGATTGTCGGACAACAGAAAGCATGGGCCTTCGCATCAGATTTTAATAATAACACAATTGATTTAATGAATGATATAATCAAAGAACAAGGATTTGTTAATAAGAACGAGAATCTTAATCTTGTGGCTAAACTGCCCAAAATTTTCCCACAACAAATTAATCAAGAACCTATACTATGTAGTCCTTGGGGTCTTACTTCATTATTAACATTATCAAATCCTAATATGAAAATTGATGCGAATGTTCTATGTACTGAAGCAATTGTTAGTGAACATAAAATTGCATTAGATGGACATGGCTATTGGGAAGTTTATTATCCATTTTGGTATTATGATTATAGAAAAGAAAATTTTTTTAGGATTTCATCGTCTATTGACTGGTACAAAAATCTTAATTGATTCTTTTTAATTTAAAATCTATAGAAGTTTTATGTGTGGTATAGCAGGTATTGTTTACCCAAAAGCAGAAATATATAAACCTAATCTTCTTAAAATGGTTAGTAGTATTGCGCATAGAGGTCCAGATGCTGAAGGTATAGCTTTATTTAAGAAGTGTTTATTAGGACATACCAGATTAAGTATTATTGATATTAAGAATGCTCTTCAACCTATGTATTCAATAGATAAAAAAGTCTCGATTACTTTTAATGGAGAGATATATGGTTATCAAAACATTAATAAGGCAATTAACTATCCATTTAAGACAAAATCTGATACAGAGACTATTTTAGCATTATATAAAAACAAAAATCGAGATTTACTTACAGATTTACCTGGGATGTTTTCTTTTGCAATTTGGAATGATGAAGAGGAATCTTTATTCTGCGCTAGAGATAGGTTTGGTGAGAAGCCATTATTTTATGCTATTGGAGATAAAGGTGAGTTCATTTTTGCTTCTGAAATAAAGTCAATAATAGCATCAGGCCTAATATCCCCTTCTCTAGATATAAACTCCATTGCACATTATTTACAAAAATTATATGTTCATCCAACTAGAACAATCTATTCCAATATATTTGCGCTTCCTCCAGCTCATACATTGTATTTCAGAAATAATAAAATTGAAATCAATAGGTATTGGAGTTTACCTAAAAATAGTAATCCGATAGATTTAGAAAATGCAATAGAAAAATTTAAAGATATGTTTGATAATGCAATATCAAATCAGCTAATTGCAGATGTGTCCGTAGGTGCCTTTTTAAGTGGAGGTTTAGATTCTAGCACTATAGTTGCTGCGGCAAGTAAGTATAATAAAGGCTTAAAAACCTTCTCGTTTGATTTTATCAATAATAGTAAGGATAAAAAATATGCTAGAATGGTTTCAAGGATGTATGACACCAATCATATAGAATTATCTGATAATGATTTTAGTATTGAAGAATTAATATTTAAAATGCAAGATATTTATGATGAACCTTTTGCTGATTCTTCTAGTATCCCAACATATTTACTTTCAAAATTGGCAAGTGAACATATTAAAGTGATTCTTACAGGAGATGGTGGCGATGAATTATTTGGTGGATACCCATATTGGTATAATAATTTGCTATATATGGATAAATACAGAAAAAAATCGTTTTTAAAAAAGGGAATAATAACATCATTTATAAAATTGATTTCAAGGTCAAATTTTAAATTACCAGAGCATTGGATCAATAATTATAATGCAATCGAAAGACTAAAGAAATATAAAAGCATTGAGAAATTCCATGATATTCAAAAAGAACATTTTAGTTTATTTGATTTAGAATCTTTTGGAATAGACATAAATGAAAAAACATTACCAAATTATAATAATAAAGATAAGATAGATGATGTTTTAAAAAATGATTGCATAGATTATTTACCTGGTGATATCCTAGTCAAGACTGATAGAGCATCAATGGCAAATGGACTAGAATTAAGATCACCTTTCTTAGACTATAAATTTGCATCATTCTGCATATCTTTACCCCACAGCTTAAAATTAAATGGAATTAAAGATAAAATAATTTTGAGGAATGCATATGAAAAGTATTGGCCATCTGAAGTATGTTTTAGAAAGAAACAAGGTTTTGGAGCTCCAATTAAGTATTGGTTAAAACAAAAAGAAATGAAAGATATAAAAATTGAATATTTAGATGATAGGAATAAAAAGATATTTAGTTATTTAGATTATAATTATGCAAAAAAATTTTCAAATAAGGATAACTATCAAACGTGGATATTACTGGTATTATCTCTCTGGCTCGAAAATACTGGTAAAGACAGATTACATAAATGAAGCGTGATAATTATATAGGTAAATGAACTGCCAATCTCACAATAATTGAAATTTCCATAAGTATTAAAATTTATCAGACAGTGATTAAATGATTATCAATAAAGAAGCAATCAAAAACAATCCAAAAGTTTCAGTCCTAATGAGCGTATATAATGCCGAAGATTTCATTGATATTTCAATCTCAAGTATAATTAACCAAACTTTTAATGATTTAGAACTCGTCATAGTAAATGATGGTTCTACAGATAACAGCCTTGAGATTATTAAATCATATGATGATAGCAGAATAAAAATAATTAATAATATGACTAATCAGGGTTTAACTAAATCATTAAATATTGGTCTTCCGCATTGTTTAGGAAAATATATAGCAAGAATGGATGCAGATGATTACAGCATGAACTCAAGAATACAAATGCAGTACAAATTTTTTGAATCTAATCCTGATATTGATATCATTGGTACTAATGCCTATAAGATTATTAATAAAGAAAGGTATAAAATCGATTTGCCGTTAGATGATAAAAGGATAAAATGGCAACTTCTATTCTCATCACCAATTATTCATCCTTCCGTTATGATCAGAAGTGAGATATTTAAAAAGTTTGGTAATTACAATGCTAAATTAATGGTAGCACAAGACTTTGAGTATTGGTGTAGAATAAGTCAATTTGTAAAATTTGCTAATTTGCCTGAAATATTACATAATGTGAGAATTCATTCGGCTAGTATAAGTAACGTTAAAAAGCAAGAACAGGAGCATTCTAGATTAGAAACCTTGGCGAAATATATATATAGTATTACAAAAAAGAAATATGGGTTGGATGACCTAAATATTTTCTATCTAATGCGTTCAAAAAAAGCTTTATCATATCAACAATTAAAAATAGCAATTAACATATTAAATGCATTGCAGCAAGCATATTTAAAAAAACACAATAGAGATATATCATATAAAAAATTTGTTAATAAAAAAATATCATGGCTTATTCTTCAACCAGTATTTTCGCATAATATTAATTACCATTTATTACCCCAATGTCTTTTAGCAGCATTCAGGTTCAATCATTCAATAATTAGAGAAAAAATATTTTTTACTTATATGAAAGTAGCACTTCCTGAGGCAATTAAAAAAATATCTAATGCATATATGTTTCGTTGATGAATCATTTTCATTAGGTGGGATACCATCAGGTGGCTCAGGAACATACATACACAACATTATTGGTGCATTACATGGTCTAGGCCATAGAATATCCATAATATCGTTTAAAAGTAAAAAATGGACTGAAGTAAAGATTGATAGAAGAATTACCGTTTACCCATTTTACTGGAATACTCTTATTATTTGGTATTTAAGCAGGATTCCAATTATATCAGTTTTATCAAAACCACTTGAATATGTTTTAGAAGGGTGGTTTATATCTAAAACAATTAAATTAATAAATAAGAATCATAAAATAGACATTATTGAATTCACAGAAGGTGGTGATTTTTGGAGTTGCTTTCAAAAAAACTTTCCAATAGTCTCTCATCTTCATTGTTCAGATTATACAGCCTTAAAACAATTTGGTAAACCCATTCCAATCACTGTCCACATAAAAAGGGTACTGGAACATATTTTTATTAGAAGGTCATCGAAAGTAATAGCACCATCTTTGGAAATGATATCCATAGTTGAAAAAGAAATGAATCATAAAATAAATAAAAAACAAATGATACCTCTTCCGTTGGATCCACAAATAGAGCAGTTTAATATGAAAAAAAATAAACAAGATAAATTAGTTGCCATATTTGCTGCTAGGAATGATCCAATGAAAGGTGGCGAAATCTTATTAAAAGCAATAAAAGGGATGAATGAGGAATTATCGAATCAAATTTTGTTCAAGTTTTTTGGTTTTTTTAGTGATTTTAAATTAGAGAATGTTCAGTTTAATGATTTTGTAAATAGAGATATATTAAGAATGGAAATTAATGATGCGGATATTTTGGTTGTACCTTCATACTTTGATAATTCTCCAAATATCATCTATGAAGCTATGGCAATGGGAAAAGTAGTCATAGCAAGTAAGGTGGGTGGAATACCAGAATTAATTGAAGATGGTAGGACTGGAATTTTATTTGAAAAAGGCAATCATGAAAATTTGAGGAAGATCATAACAAGATTAGTCCATAATAGTTATCTATTAAATGATATAGCAAAAAATGCAAAGGAAAGTATACATGAGAGATCATCATTACGGAAAAATGCAAGGCAAAGAATTAATCTATATAATAGTTTGCTCTAATGATTCAAGATAACTCTAAAATTTTAGATTTGGGTTGTGGAAATAATAAAGTAGATGGTGCCATTGGCATAGATATAGTTGATCTAGATAGTGTTGATATTCAACATGATATCTTAAAATTTCCATACCCCTTTGAAGAAAATTCATTTAACAAAATATTTGTAAGGCACGTTATAGAACATTTTAATTTATGCGATATAGAAAAAATTTATAAAGAATGTCATAGGATTCTTGAAGATGATGGTATTCTTGAGGTTTCAGTACCACATGTTTTTTCTACAGCAGCATTTTCTGACCCAACACATAAACAATATTTCACATTTGATAGTGGATCCTTTTGGGATTCAAAAAATAATAAATCCTATTATAAAGAAATTGTCTCATCTTGGACCTTAAAACAAACTAGAGGGAAAGTAACTTGGTTTGACTGGAAACGTCCTAGGTTACGCTATGTTGATAGATTATTTTCCAAGATTATTGAAAAAAAAATAAATAAAGCATTATCAAACTTTAATAACCCATCTTTAGCTGATAGAATAGTTAACAAATATTCTTTCCAATTTGTTGAGATAACTTGGGTATTTCAAAAGAAAATTTAAATTTTACAATAGTATGTCGTTGGTCATTCCCCAAAGATCAGGGAGGTATTGCAATGCATAACTATTATCTTTACAAGTCACTTAAAGAAGAATTCAATTGCAATTTGGTAACCTTAGGGAATTTTTATGAAAATGAAAAATCCACTAATTTAAAAATAGTAGATTTCTCACTAAGTTACTCTCCTCTTCAAAAGATATTTGAGTTTAGTAGTTTTACAAAGAATGGACTTCGATCATTACAAGATTGGAGAACATCAAATGCTATTGAAAGCCAAATAAAAACTATAAAAACCGATTTTATTGAATTTATGGATATACATAGTGAAGGGTATCATTATATAAAAAACAATATATTATCAAAAAATAGACCTATTATAAATATCAGGTCTCATACACCATGGGGTTTATTAAGGCAATTCTATTCAAATAAGGAAAGAAAGGGTGTAGATGCGTGGTGGGCGAAAAAAAGAGAAAAATATTGTTTTAATAATTGTGATACCATTACCACCCCCAGTAATGATTTAAAATCCCAAATTATAGATTTATATGATATCCCATCCAGTAAAATAACTGTCTTACCAAATATAATTGACACAAATCATTTTATACCCATATCAAGAAAGGATAATTTAGATGAACAATTTGTTATTTTACATGTAGGCAGATTTGAAAGAGCTAAAGGTGTTATCACTCTTATAAAGGCTTTCATAGAATTTTCTAAAACCATTAATAATAAATGTAAACTAATCAATGTTGGGGAACCACGTGGTGAAGCCTATAATGAGTGTATTAAATTACTTAAAGAAGCAAATTTGATTGATCAAGTTTTATTCTCAGGTTTTGTGTCGTATGACGATTTACCCAAATATTATACAATGGCAGATTTAGTCATTGTTCCATCTGAAATATATGAATCCTTTTCATATACTGTAGCCCAGGCAATGTCATGCGGTAAGGCAGTGATTGCATCAAATATTGGTGGCATTCCTGAGACGTTAAATTATAGTGCAGCTGGATTAGTATTTAAGCCGGGAGATAGCAGTAGTTTGACAAATAAAATCAGGGAGTTATATAACGATAAAAGATTGAGAGAAAATCTTGGTCTAAAAGGCAGAGAAATTGCAGTTAACAATTTTTCCATATTAAATCAAAAACAAAATTATACTAATTTCTATAAAGGGCTGCTATAAATAGAAACTTGATCATTATTTCACCTTTTCTTTTTAAATATCGAAGAGGAATAGAACAGTTCACATATGAACTTTCAAATAAATTGGCTGATAAATTTGATAGAAAAATCATTATATATACTTGGTCATTTCCATCAGACATAAAATGGATAACTTGGCATAAAAATATAAAGATCAGAAAAGTTCCCTTTTCAAGATATTATCAATCTTTTATTGCAATTTTCTTTTATTTTATATGGATAAAATTCGATAAGGCTGAAAAAATAATTTGCAATTTTTTATGGCACGGTGAATCATTCATATTTGATAAAAAAAGAGACATTATGATTTTTCATAATCCGATCAGCCAAATAAGAAATCGATATGACTATTCTATAAGATTTCTTTCTAAACAGAGTACATTAGTTTTTGATGGAAATGACAGTATATTGCAGTTCCAATCATGTTATCCAGAATATGTTAATACTCATGTAATAAATTGTGGCGTGGACACTCTTTACTTTAAACCTGATAAGCAAATCTGTGAATCCAGAGTTATTAGAATAATTTGTATAAGTGCATTCGAAGAAAGAAAGGGTATCCAATATTTGTTGCATGCTTTACCAGCAATTGAAAAACAAATAAAAAATGTTCAACTTAAAATTATAGGTCAAGGAGATTACCTCTCAGAATACTATGCAATCATTAAAAGACTGAATATTAAACACCTAGTAGATATCCTTTCACCAGTGAACGACACAAAACAATATTTATTAGAGTCTGATATTTATGTTCTTTTGAGCAAAGGAGAAGGATTCCCTCTTGGTCTCTTAGAGGCAATGTCTTGTGGATTGCCTTGTGTTGTATCTAAAATGGCACCTTTTGATGAAATTATGAATGAAAGGATTGGGTTTATGGTTGAAAGAAAAAATGTTGAATCCATTGTCGATGCTATAACTTTATTGCAAAATAGAGAAAAAAGGAGAAAAATGGGACAAGAGGCAAGGAAATTGGTTCTAGCAGATTATTCATGGGATTATATTGCAAATAAATATGACAGATTGATAAATGAATAAATTTTACTTAAACAGGATAAAAGATTATTTTTTTGATCTCCCAAGTGCCCATCGGTATAAGAACTTATTGATCTCAATAATCAATAAGACAAAATCTGCAAGTCCTACAAATAGTGATAGAAGGCACAGGAACTATTTTGTTTTTAATTCAGAGCCATTGATTATTTTTACTTCTGAGCATATGAGTGAAATAATAGAATTCTCAAGAAGAATAGGAAAAAATAAAAAAGCATATTTTTTTATTTATTTTTGGTGGACCCTTTATGATTCTTATGACACTATAAAAAATATACTTTATCATTATAAAATTCATCAAAAAGAATTTTCTAATCATAGAATTACTTTTTTAATTAATGATATCAATGAAATACCACGATTAAATAGATTTCATCTTCCCATAAAATTTTTGCATCAAAATGCATTTGTAGATGTGAATATTTTTAAACCAATACAAATGTGCAAAGAATATAATGTTATCTATAATGCGAGGATTGAAGAATCCAAACGTCATTATCTCTTAAAAGAATGTAATGGAATTTCTTTATTATCGGCATTTATCCATGATATCAATGAAAATAAAATAGAATACGTTGATTATATCAAAAATCTCTTACCTGGGGCTGATTTATTAAATTATAAATATCCAAAAAAGTTAAGGGATTTTAATATCTATGACGGCCCTCCTCAATTAGATGAGAAAGAAACCTGTAAAAGGATAAACAAAGCAAAAGTAGGAGTTATACTTAGTGCAAAAGAGGGTGCTTGTTATGCTTCCATCGAATATCTTTTGGCAGGTCTGCCTGTTGTTTCAACGATTAATATTGGTGGAAGAAATCATTTTTTTGACAATAGATTCTGCAGAATAGTTCCATCTCATCCTAAGAGAATTAGAGAAGCAATAGATGAATTGATTTCATTGGATATATCTCCTCATTTCATTCGAGAAGAGACCATAAAGAAAATGAAGACTCATATTGTAAATATCAAATCCGAATTAGGAAAAATATATAAATCAAATAATGTTTATTATACCAAGATCGAAAATGATTTTGAGAGATATTTTGTCAATAAAATGATAATAAATGCACAACCTTTTCCAAAAAATTTCATTAATGATATTAAATAATTATCATGTTTCGAATATTATTTAAATATATACCATGGTTCTTAAGACGTTATTTGAAACGAGTCTTAGGTATCCCTGATGTTTGGAATAATCTTAATAGATTAAAAGAGAATGGTTTTGATCCACAAATTATTCTTGATGTTGGAGCATTTGATGGTAATTGGACTAAAGATTGCAAAAGGATATTTCCTCATTCAGTATACTATTTGATCGAGCCTCAGGACAAACTAAGTAATGTGCTAAAAAGGATGGAAAATGATACAACTATTTATCATAATTTACTTTTTGGAAGTGAAGATGGAATTGAGGTGGACTTTTATGTTTCTGGTACTAGTAGCTCGATCTTGAGATTTGATACATCATCGCCTATTTCTAGAAAAACTACTAGGATTGATACTTTCTGCAGAAATAGTGATATTGGCAAAATAGATCTACTTAAATTGGATGTTCAAGGGTATGAATTAGAAATATTAAAAGGATCAAAAAACATATTAAATAGAACAAAGATAGTTGTAACTGAGGTATCATTAATTGATGTATATAAAGACTGTCCTCTTGTTTCGCAAATAATTCTATATCTAGATAGTCAGGGTTTTCAATTATATGACATAGCTGATTTTAGAAGAAGAGAATTGGATAATTCTCTTTGGCAATGTGATATGTTTTTTATAAAAAAAGATGATGATCTATTACTAGACAAGCGTAAAGATCATAAACAACTAAGACCTAGATAAATCACCACAAAATAAATAATATCTTGAATAATAGAGTAACAGTATTGATCTGTACATATAATCGAGGCAGTTTGATTAATGATACATTGGATTCTCTTATCAACCATCAAACTAACTCTCCTGATGAGATAGTGGTAGTAAATGGAGGCGGTGAATTAAATTGTTCCAGTACACTTGAAAAATGGAAAGCTAGATTTTCTAGTTTAAAGGTTATTAATACTGAGAATAAAAATCTTTCTTGTAGTCGCAATGTTGGCCTTCATCATTGTACTGGTGATCTCATTCTTCAAACAGATGATGATGCACGGCCTTTCCCTGACTGGATAGAAAAAATGATTTACTATCATGTCAAATACCCAAAAGTTGGAGTACTGGGGGGTAACGTCATTGATTATAATGATAATAAGATCATTGAAAAAATAGCAGATCTGATTACGTTCCCATATTATCCAAATGAAATGTATGTAAGAAGTGTCGCTGGTGTTAATTGCTCTTATAAAAAAGACGTTATAATGCAGGTTGGGGAGTATGATGAAGATTTGTTTAGAGGTGAAGATGTAGATTATAATTGGAGGGCTTTGCTTTGTGGGTGGAAAGTATTGGCGATCCCAGATATCAAAGTTTACCATATTAATCGTCCTAATTGGATGGGGCTTTTTAACCAACAATTTATGTATGGTAGGGCACATTACTTAGTTAGTAAGAAATGGCCTGAAATGTATTCCCATTATCCAAGAAAGATTCAATCAATTAAATCCCTATTAAAATGGATTGCATCTTGGACGATCATACCATTTGATGATTCCATTAGGAAAACAAATGGATATAATATGCAAATCAATGGGTTTGATATTTTAATTATTTTTTTTATAAACATCATAAATCGCGTTGGTACAATGTATCAGAGGTGTTTTAGATAAATTGGTAAAACCTTTAAAAATATATACAGAAGAAAATCATGCCTCAAAAGAACATTGGATCAATTATTTGGTTTATCC
>Ga0066836_10000282_pt1 | contig 23245 bp, 23 predicted proteins | sample ETNtaG_18_FD_71568 | JGI IMG/M metagenome (GOLD analysis project Ga0066836, IMG submission 71568) | Marine microbial and viral communities from oxygen minimum zone, Eastern Pacific Ocean - ETNP201302SV91 | ecosystem: Environmental > Aquatic > Marine > Oceanic | place: Pacific Ocean: Eastern... | reverse complement strand
GGTAGACGTAGATCGTGGATATTCGTTTCTCAAATTGCAGTTATTTTATCTATTCTTCTAATGGGTATCACTGATCCAGCATCTGGAAATACAGAACTGAAAATTATGGCTTTAGCTGCTGTTGCATTAGGCTTCTCATCTGCAACACAAGACATTGTTATTGATGCTTATAGAATTGAATCAGCCCCCATAAAATTACAAGCACTTATGTCGTCAACATATATTGCTGGATATAGAATTGGCATGATAATTTCAGGTGCTGGGAGTCTTTTTATTGCAAGTCATTTTGGCTCTGAAATAAATTCTTATAATTACGAAGCATGGAAAATCACATATTTTATTATGGCTGTTTTTATGCTGGTAGGCATTGCCACAACTCTAATTATAAATGAGCCTAAAGAAGAAAAAATAATTACAGCGAAGTATTCAAACTATACATACATTAAGTTTTTTATAACTTTTTTAATAGCGGTATTTTGTTTTATTGGAGTCTTCATATCTAGCTCTGACATTTCAGTATATTTAAAAAATATTCTTGCTGATATTCTAAATAATAATAATTTATCATATTTTTTAATTGAATTATTAAGATTGTTTTTTGCATTATTAATAGCTTCATTAGTAACAATACTATCTATAAAAATAAAATATATAGAAAAAAAAGTTTTTATTGAAAGCTACATCTCCCCTGTTATTGATTTCTTTCAGAGATATGGCATGCAGCTTGCTTTATTTTTGCTGATCTTGATTGGTCTTTATCGAATATCAGATATTGTCCTTGGCGTTATATCAAATATTTTTTACCAAGACCTTGGATTCTCTAAACTAGAAATTGCAACAATTGTAAAAACGTACGGCTTGATTATGACTATAGCAGGCGGTTTTTTTGGTGGTATCTTGTCACTAAAATATGGTGTTCTAAAAATTCTTTATTTAGGAGCAGTCTTGACAGTTTTCACTAACTTACTATTTATGTTGCTATCTATTTATGGCTATAACATTCCTTTATTATATTTTGTTATTTCTGCAGATAATTTATCAGCAGGAATTGCAAGTGCTGCATTTGTTGCTTTCTTATCTAGGTTAACAAATATTTCATTCACAGCCATGCAATATGCGATTTTTAGCTCGCTGATGACACTAATTCCTAAAACTCTAGGCGGCTATTCAGGCTCTATTGTAGAAAATATTGGGTATACTAATTTTTTCTTGTTTGCATCACTGTTGGGCGTGCCTGTATTATTAGTTATATTCTATATAAAAAAATATCTAAAATTTGATGAGGCAGGTTGAAAAGGATCTTAAAAATCAATGAATATTGCTGAAAATACTCATCATGAAAAATTAATTGATAAATTTAATCGTCATATCAATTATGTTCGAATTTCTGTAACTGATCGTTGCGATTTTCGTTGCATTTATTGTATGAGTGAAAAAATGCAATTTGTTCCTCGAGCCCAATTATTAACATTAGAGGAAATTTCGTTCGTAGCAAAAGCGTTTAGCCAATTGGGTGTCGAGAAAATCCGCATTACAGGTGGAGAGCCGCTTATTCGCAAAGACATTATCCGGTTATTTGAGAATATTGGAAAACTACCAAAAATTAGAGAGCTTACGACTACGACAAATGGTTCTCAATTGCTAACTCTTGCCAAACCACTCAAGAATGCAGGTGTTAAACGAATAAACATTAGCCTTGATTCACTTAATCCCAAAAAATTTAAAAAAATAACCCGTACGGGCGATCTTAAAAACGTACTATCTGGTATCGATAAAGCACTATCATTGAATTTTAAAAAGCTTAAAATTAATTCTGTTATATTAAAAAATCGTAACCACGATGAAGTAATTGATCTAGTTCGTTTTGCCGTTGATAGAAAAATTGATATTAGTTTTATAGAAGAAATGCCACTTGGTATAGTCAGTGAGCATAATAGAAACGAGTCATACTACTCTAGCGATCAAATTAAAAATGACCTTAAAAATAAATATGAGTTAGTTTCATCTGCAATATCAACTGGAGGCCCATCAAAATACTATAAAATTATTGGCACTAATACAAAAGTAGGTTTTATTTCACCCCATAGTCATAATTTTTGCGGTCAATGTAATCGGGTTCGTTTAACTGCTGAAGGACAACTTCTACTATGTCTCGGTCAAGAACATTCAGTAAATTTAAAGAAAATTATACGAACATTCCCTGGTGATATTGAAAAACTTAAGCATTCAATTAAAAATGCTATGCAAATAAAACCAAAAGGACATGAATTTGATTTAAATGAAAAACCAGTCATATTTAGACATATGAATGTTACTGGCGGATAAACAATGTCACATAATTATGTACCAGAGATGACAAATTCTGGCTTATCGCCAACACAGAAAGTTCTTGTAAGAGATGAGTACAGAAATAAAAGGGAATTGTATATTGCAGAAGAACGCCCTCTTACAATTTACATAGACAGTTTTGAAATCATTACATTAATGACATTGGGTACACGGCCTGAATTACTGTCCTTAGGATATGTTAAAAACCAAGATCTAATTACGAAACTCCAAGAAATTAAATCAATTCAGGTAGATTGGAGTGTAAACGCTGCAGTAATTACTACTACAAATAAGCGAGATGATTGGGCTGATAGATTAGGAACTAGAATTGTTACTACAGGCTGTGGCCAAGGCACAATCTTTAACAATGTTTTAGAACAGCTTGATAGCTTAAAAATTCTACAAAAAGAAATTAAGCAATCGACGATCTATGCATTGATAAAAAATTTAAATGCATATAATGATGTTTACAAAAGCGCTGGAGCAGTACATGGTTGTTCATTATGCAAGGGATCAGAGCCATTAATATTTATTGAGGATGTTGGTAGGCATAATGCAGTAGATGCAATTGCTGGTAAAATGTGGTTAGAAAATATTTCTGGAAAAGATAAAATTTTCTACACAACTGGACGTTTAACCTCTGAAATGATAATAAAAGTCGCTCAAATGAAAATTCCAACACTTTTATCTCGTTCGGGCATTACACATATGGGTCTTGAACTTGCCAAACAACTAAACATAACTTTACTCTCAAGGGTTAAAAACAAGCATTTTCTTGTCTACAATGGAGAGGAAAACTTAGTTTATGACTCAGCTTTGCCACCTAAGGATGATATTGCAAATATAGTAGAAAAACATAAATAAGCGCTAATCTAACGATATTTCTCCATCAATTTCTAACTCAAAATCTATATCGTGTATCCTTATTTTAGCGCTTGCTTTCAAAACTTCATTTCCTGCCAATTTCCCCTCTGAAATTGACTGATTCACTATATTTGTTATCTCTCGTTGAGATGTAATGCCTATTTTTTTTAGATATTTACGTATCTCCATATTAAAATTGTCTTGATTCATATCTGTACCTCGAATTTAATTAGCACAATCTGTAAGAATAGTAGCTTAAACATTTATTTCATAGTAAAAATTGAAAATGGGCAAAATAATAAAAGATGAGATCACAGGTGTAATACTTGCCGGAGGAAAAGCTAGGCGTATGGGCGGTGCTGATAAAGGATTAGTGCAATTTAGAGGTAAGCCTTTAATTGAACATGTGATTCAAGCTTTTGAGCCGCAAGTTGGTAATTTACTAATCAATGCAAATAGAAATCATGAGATATATAAAAATTATGGGTTTGATATTGTTAGTGATGAATCGGAGGATTATTGTGGCCCGCTTGCAGGAATACTATCAGCGCTTAATAAGATTGACACTCCTTACTTAGCTACGGCACCTTGTGATACACCTTTTATTTCCAGAAATATTGTTGAAAAACTAAGTTTATCAATCTTAAGTGAAAAAACGGAAATCAGTGTTGCACATAATGGTGATCGCTTACAGCCTGTTTTCTGCGTAATGAAAAAAGACCTAATTACATCAATAAACAATTACTTGCGAGAAGGAGGCAGGAAGATTGATCAATGGTTCAAGCAGCACTCTGTTACTATTGTAGATCTATCAAACGAGATAAAATGCTTTGAAAATTTTAACTCAAAAGAAGAAATTCTAATGTCAGAAGAAAATAATGAGTAATTATACAATTAATAAGCCTATTCTTGGTATTTCTGCATACAGCGGTACAGGTAAAACTACTTTGCTTAAAAATATTATTCCTTTATTAAAAAAGGAAAACTATAAAATTGGAGTACTCAAACATGCCCATCACGCATTTGATGTCGATCAAAAAGGAAAAGATAGCTATGAGTTAAGAAAATCAGGCGCAAGTCATATGCTAATCACATCAAATCAAAGATGGGCACTAATGGTCGAAAATAAAACTAATGAGGAGCCTGATGTTAATGAATATATTAAAAAACTTGAAAATGAAGATATAGATTTAATCTTAATTGAAGGCTTTAAAAAAACAGATATTCCGAAAATTGAATTACATCGGCCTAGTTTAGGTTATCCATTACTATGTACTGATGATGATAACATTATTGCAATTGCGACGGATGATGAAATAAAAGGTGATATTAATATACCGATCCTTGATTTAAATAATTATAAAATTATTGTTGAATTTATTGTTAAAAAATTTCCTAAAAAATAATTAATACAATATTATGACAAATAATAAAATAACTAAAGACACGAGTTGTATGGATGATTTTGATAAAAATTCAATAACAACTGATCAAGCAATAGAGCAGATATTTAATACAATATCCCCTATCGCAGAAAATGAAATAATTCCAATTAGAGAAAGTATAAATAGAATATTAGGAGAAAATATAGAATCAAAAATTAACGTTCCATCAGCTAGAAATTCTGCAATGGATGGCTATGCAATAAATAAAAAAGATATCCCAAAAGAAAAAACTAAAACATTAAAAATTATTGGCAAGAGTCTTGCGGGTTCTCCTTTTACAAAACCTATACATAATGGAGAATGTGTTCGAATTATGACTGGAGCAGTTATGCCGGTTGAAGTTGATACAGTAGTTATTCAAGAAAACGTTTCAATATCTGATACAAATACTGAAATTATAATTGACAATAATACAAAACCTGAGGCTAATGTTAGGCAAGCGGGTGAAGATATATTAGCTGGAGATATTGTTTTAAAAAAAGGTAAAAATTTGACTCCTGCAGATATAGGTTTGTTAGCGTCTCTAGGTTTAAGTCAAATTCCAGTTACTCGTAAATTAAAAGTTGCTTTTTTTTCAACAGGTAATGAATTGCGTTCAATTGGCGAGAATCTCGCTGTTGGTGAAATTTATGATAGCAATCGATATACCTTGTATGCCATGTTGTCGCGACTCAATGTCGAGATCATTGATTTAGGAGTGATTCAAGATGACGTAGAATTATTAAAGCAGGCGTTTTATAAGGCTACAGAACAAGCTGATCTTTTAATTACATCTGGTGGTGTATCTGTGGGTGAAGCGGATTATGTTAAAGATATATTAATAGATCAGGGAAATATGAATTTCTGGAAAGTAGCCATTAAGCCAGGTCGTCCACTAACATATGGAAAACTTGGCGATACACTTTTTTTTGGGCTGCCTGGAAATCCAGTATCCGTTATGGTGACATTTTATCAATTTGTCCAACCCGCGATAAAGAAATTATCTGGAGATAGTTCAGATTTACCAATGGCTATAAAAATTCCTTCTGCCACAAGACTTAAGAAAAAACCGGGTAGAGTTGAATTCCAACGAGGAATAATCAAAAAAGACAACGATAATAATGTTGTCGTTGAGAAAACTGGGCCTCAAGGTTCAGGGATACTTCGATCAATGTCTGATGCCAATTGCTTTATTATACTACCGCTTGATAGCGAAACTATAGAGCCCGGTGATCTAGTAGAAGTACAACTTTTTAATGGTGTAATCTGATTTAAGTAAATTTAGTAAAGATAATGCCCTCTAACTCAAATGAAAAAATGCGTCGTGCAATGTCTTTTCACCAAAATGGGGATTTAGATCAAGCTGAAAAAATTTATGAAGGCCTATTAGAAGATGACCCCAAACAATCAGACGCACAATACCTTATAGGAGTTATTGCACTTCAAAAAGATAATTTTGAAGCGGCAATTAAATTGATTGATAAAGCTATAAAAATCGATCCAAATAAAGCTCATTACTATGCTGATAGTGCTCAAGCATATGCTGCATTAAATAATAATAGTGATGCAATCGACCTTTATAAAAAAGCAATAGAAATAAAAGAAGATTATCATGAAGCTCATAATAATATTGGCAACTTATTTCGAGAAACTGGAAATTACGAGCAAGCAATTATACATTTAAAAAAAGCAATAGATTTAGATAATACTTTCGCTATTGGGTACTACAATCTCGGCCTTACTTATTATCAAAATAAAGATTATAAAAATTCAGCTTATTATTATAATAAAGCAATTGAAACAAATCCTGGATTTTACCAAGCCTATAATAATCTAGGTATTATACATAAAGATGATTTCGGCATTGATACTGCAGCTAGTTATTTTAAGAAAGCAATTTCAATAAACCCAGAATACGCTGAAGCATATTTAAATCTAGGTGATATACATCTGCAGTATGGTAATGCTAATGATGCATTACGATATTTTAAAAAGATCTTGAAATTTAATTCTTCTTATGTAAAAGCATATATAGCTATAGCAAATGTAATGCGAAATTTGAATAACCATGACGAGGCAATTTTACAATTAAATAAGGGCCTTGCAATTGAGCCAAATAATCCTAATTTATTGGATACTCTAGGACAAGTCTTCACCGAACTTGGAATGAAAGAAAAAGCAATTGAATCTTTTGAGAAAGCACTCGAAATTAACCCGAATTTTTACGAGACAATATACAACTTAACGATAATAAACCCCAAATCTAAATACTCTGCAATGATCGATGAGTGCCTTAAAAAAGATGGTATTAGTGAAAATGAGAAAATGCATTTGCACTTTTCTTCCGGAATTATTCTAGATAAATTAAATGAACATAACATTGCATTTAGTGAATTTAATAAAGCAAATCAAATAAAAAGAAATAATATTCCGTATAAATCAAAAAATGACTCATCCCATGCAGATAAACTAATAGCAATTTATACAAAAGATTATATTAATAAAATCAGTGAATACTCTATACCTTCAGATCTTCCTATTTTTATTATTGGAATGCCTCGTTCCGGTACTAGCTTAGTCGAACAAATAATTTCTACTCACAATAATGTTTATGGTGCAGGTGAACTTAATCTAATTGATAAAAATATTGAGGGGGAAATATTAAAAAAACTTAATAAAGGCGACTATAATTCTCATTCAATAACAAATCTAACTAAAAAAGAAATTAACCTTATCCTTAACAATTATATTTCTGAATTACAAAAATTTTCAAAAACAGCTTCTCGGATAACAGATAAATTACCATATAATTACCTAAAAATAGGTCTCATTAAATCATTACTGCCGAATTCAAAAATTATATTATGCAAAAGAAATGCATTAGATAATTGTTTATCAATTTTCTTTAGTAATTTTCCTTCGCCATTAAATGACCTCCCTTATTCCGTGCCTCTACACGATCCACAAATAAAAGATAAATTAAATGAAAATCATTGCTACACCTATAATGCATTCAGTTATGATTTATTGGATATTGGGAAAAAATATCTTACGCATGAAAAAATTACAACTCACTGGAAAAATATTTTTCCAAATGACGTCTATGAACTCCAATACGAAAAATTAATCGTAAACCAAGAAAAAATAAGTAAAGAATTGATTAATCACATTGGGCTAGAATGGGATCCTAATTGTTTAAATTTCTATAAAAATAAAAGAGAAGTTAAAACAAGAAGTTTTCTTCAAGTTCGTCAACCTATGTATAGTAGTTCTGTAGATAGGTGGAAAAAATACAAGGAATCTCTTAACCCTTTGATTGATATGCTTAATTTAAAAGAATAAATATTATTGGTATCTGCAATAACCTGATAGAATTATAAAAAAAATAAAACTACGAGGTACTGCATAATGGCTACTAATCCAAAGATTGAAACGGCTTTTGGCGGCTGTCCCCATGACTGTCCCGATACTTGCGCGATGATTTTTAGTATTGAGGACGGCAAGGTAGTCAGTGTTCAAGGTAACAAAGAGCATCCAATGACACGTGGAGGGCTTTGCGTTAAGTTGAAAGACTATGAAAAACGCCATTATCATCCTGATCGTTTATTACACCCGATGCGTCGTGCTGGAGCAAAAGGTAGCAAACAGTTTGAACGCATCACATGGGATGAAGCGCTAGATGAAATTTCAACAAAATGGAAATCCATAATTAAAGAATATGGGGCTCAAGCTATTGTTCCATATAGTTATTTAGGCCATCAAGGACTTGTGCATGGCTTAAATGGAGGAGATGCGTTTTTTAATAAAATGGGGGCGACAGTTTGCGAACGCACCTTTTGTGGTGAAGGTTCTGCCACCGCATACTTGGCCACAGTAGGCCCAACAGCAGGTCTTGATGTTGAAAGCTATGTTCATTCGAAATATATCGTTATCTGGGCATGTAACAGCATGAGTACAAACCTCCACCACTGGGCAATTGTTCAAGATGCCAAAAAGAAAGGAGCCAAAGTTGTTGTTATTGATGCCTATGCATCGAGAACAGCCAAACAAGCAGACTGGCATATTGCACCAAAACCAGGAACTGATGGTGCACTAGCAATGGCGATTATTAACAGTATTGTTGAGCAAGACTTAGTTGATAAGGATTATGTAGATAACTATGTCATTGGTTATGAAGAATTAGCTGAACGTGCGAAAGATCGTACCCCTGAGTGGGCAGAAAAAATTACCGGAATCAAGGCTGAAGATATTAAAAAGCTTGCTCGGGAATTAGCCACTGAACAACCTGCTGCGATCCGAATAGGTGTGGCACTAGAACGTCATCATGGTGGTGGACAAACTGTTCGCGCAGTTACATGTATACCTGCATTAACCGGTGCTTGGAGACATGTTGGTGGTGGGATAACGCAATTTCCTGTGTGGGAACACCCTTATAAATTTGATGTTATTTGTCGACCTGACTTAATTCCAGAAGGCACACGTGTTATTAATGCCCTGCAAATAGGTCGTGCACTTACTGGTGAAATGGATTTAGATATTCCGATCAAATCGATGATGTTTTGGAATGCAAATCCTGTAACACAAGCCCCTGAAACAGATAAAATTGTAAATGGGTTAATGCGTGAAGACATGTTTACCGTAGCAGCAGATCATTTTATTTCAGATACCGCATCTTATGCGGATATTATCTTGCCTGCCTCTATGGGTGCTGAATTAGAAGATATGATTCTATCTTGGGGACACCTCTATCTCACCTATAACGCTAAGAGTGTAGAATCTCCAGGTGAAGCCATACCAAACAATGAAATCTTTAGACGTTTAGCTGAACGCATGGGTTATGAAGAAGAGCAATTCAAATGGTCGGATTCAGAATGCTTGGAAAACTATGTTGATTGGGATGCACCGGCCTGTGATGGTATTGATTTGGATTATCTTAGAAAGAATGGATTTGCTCGTTTAAATCTAGGAACTAAAGATGACAGAGTACCGCATAAAGAAGGTAACTTCCCTACCCCATCTGGTAAATGTGAAATCAAACTCGAAGGTGCTGTTAATTTTGTTGCAGGACCCTTTCGTCAAATGTACGATGGATTTCAACCTGGCGAACCACTAGACACATTACCTGATTATGTGCCACCTAGGGAATCACCAGAAACAAATCCGGAATTAGCAAAAAAATATCCGCTAAATATTGTCTCGCCAAAGAGTCACGGCTTTTTAAATTCATGTTACGCAAATATGGACCATAAAATAAAAGGTCAAGGCGAACAATTCGTTTTAATTAATGCGATTGATGCAAAATCAAGAGATATTGGTGACGGTGATAAAGTTCGTGTATTTAACGATCGTGGTGCTTTTGAGGGTGACGCTAAAATAACAAATGATGTAAATGCGGGCGTTATAGTTGCAACACTCGGATATTGGAGACAACTAAATAAAGGCACAGTAAACTCTATAAGTTCGGCTGAATTTGTAAATATGGGTCACGCCCCTACATTTTCTGATAATCTTGTGCAGCTTGAGAATGCGTAAAAAGTATTTTCTCTAAAAATATAATTAAAAATCTAACCTAGATTAGATTTAATATTTTTAACTACTAGTTTGCTAAAAGGTTCAGCGCATGTAAATGCTGGTGAAACTGCGTTTAGAATATGAAATGATTTCTTATCGCCTTCATATATGAAATCCATTTCAAGTTTTTTTGTTTTCACATTTATTAGCTGTGCACGTATACCTGTTCTTCCCCAACTTGTAAAATTATCTAAATTCTTATTTTCTAGAAGAGTTCCAGCAAGCTTAGCCAATTTCTTTTTTGAATATTTCGTTATTTCTTTCAAAGCTAATCTTCTAAAGTCAAAATTGCTATTAATAAATAATGATGATTCAAGAAAAAGAATTTCTAAAAATTCATTTAAATTAAAATTATTACAAGTATTGTAATTTTCACGCCATAAAGCAGGAATTGCAGTAGGGCCAATTACTGTTTCGTTGTTGGCTGTTACGGTAAAATGCACGCCTAGAAATGGATTTTCTAAATCAGGAACTGGATATACATTTGTTTTTAATTTTAAGCTATTGCTTCTCTCTAGAAGATATAGTCCCTTGAATGGTAAAATTCTATAATCTTGTGAGAAATCATAACTTCTAGCTATTGTATCTGCATACAATCCTGCTGCATTAATTAAATATCCAGGATCATAATTTCCCTGTTCTGAATAAATAATATTATTTTTCTTTTTTAAAAATTTATTTTTATAAATAATTTTTATATTCTGATTTAGAACTTCCTGAGAAATTGAATTTAATATTTCAATTGGATCAATAGTACAAGTTGTTGGTGAAAATAAAGCATTTTCGTATGTATAAATATTAGGCTCAATTTTCTTTGCTTCATTTTCAGTGATTTTCTCCAATATAATAGAATTTGTTTGTCCACGTCTGTATAGCTCATCAAGTCCATTGAGCTCGCCTTTGTTTCTTGCAACAACTAATTTGCCACACTGATTGATTTTTAATTTTTTTTCTAAGCAGTACGATCGCCAAAAAGCATTGCCATCTCGACATAATTTAGCTTTCAATGAATCAGCGCTATAGTAGAATCCTGCATGCAATACTCCACTGTTCCTGCCACTTGCATGCATGCCAAGTTTTTTTTCCTTTTCAATTATAATTATTATTGAATCTAGAAATTGCTTTCTTAGTTGAAGCGCTATTGTAAGTCCTATGATACCTGCGCCTATTATTAAAAAATCAGGTTTATGCAATAATTTCATTAATTATTTTCTTTATATGCCTGATGTATTCTTTTCTACCCAATTTTCACCTATTGATGATTTCTCTTTTTTCCAAAATGGGGCATTTGATTTAAGCTCTTCCATAATAAAGCGACATCCCTCAAAAGCTTCTTTTCGATGTGCCGACCATACTGAAACCAAAACAATATGATCTCCAATACTTATATTTCCGATTCTATGAAGTAATAAAACCTCTATTAGATCCCATTTTTTCTTTGCTGTAGTTGAGATTTTATTTAACGTTTTCTCTGTCATTTTTGGATAATACTCGAGAAACATTTTTTCTATTTCACGCCCATCATTGAAATCTCTCATTGAACCGATAAATGAAGCTGTTGCCCCATATTTTCCTGTAATACCGAGATTATTCTCATAAAGTTCAATTTCCTTATATGCATTGAATGGTTCTTTGCGAATCTCTATTAACATAATTTATCCGCCAGTAACTGGAGGGAAAAAAGCAACTTCATCACCATCTTTTAATTCTTTGTCATTTTTAACATATTCCATATTTACTGTTGCCATTACATTATCGAATTCAACTTTCTTTGAATCTTTTAAAATCTGCCATATATCATCAACGGATGATTTCTCATCAATATTAATTATTCTGCTAGATTCGCCCATTAATTCACGTAAACTAGCAAAATATTTTATAGTTACTTGCATATTTTTATACTTTATAGTTGTTTAGAGTTAATATTTACTAAAACACAAAGATTATACCAAAGAGATAAGTTTTTATGTCTAAATTAACGCATTTTAATGATCAAGGCGCGGCACACATGGTTGATATCGGAGATAAAGCGATAACTCGTCGTCTTGCAATCGCTAGTGGCTCAATAAATATGGAAAAAGAAACAATATCTCTGGTAAAAGAAAAAAAACATAAAAAAGGTGATGTTCTAGCAATTGCACAAGCAGCCGGAATTATGGCTTCAAAAAAAACCAGCGAACTAATTCCACTTTGTCATCCTCTTTCATTAACACATATAAATATTGAGCTTAGTATCGATGAAAATAAGCGTTTAATTCATTGCCTATGTCGTGCCGAAGCCGAAGGTAAAACTGGCGTCGAAATGGAAGCGCTTACATCTGTTCAGATTACACTGCTTACTATTTATGATATGTGTAAGGCAGTTGACAGAGGTATGACTATCTCAGATATAAAATTACTCAAAAAAACAGGTGGGAAGTCTGGTGAATGGACACGAGATTAATCATATTTTAAGTATTTGAATCTTTGGTCGTCTGGTGTACCTTCTAGCGCAGATTCATTATCAGTGCCAGGCTGCCACATCACTACTTCCTCAATTTTTTTAGCTAAATCAAAATCTTTTTCTGTTACGCCCTTTGCAGCATGATTCATTAATTTAACAATAACAAATGCATATGAGACTGTTAAATCAGGATGATGCCAGGCTGCTTCTGCAAGGTGCCCAACCGTATTCACGACCATTAAAGTCGCTTTCCAGCCACTCGTCTTATATTTACGTCTTATCCAGCCATTTTCATAACTCCAATTCGCTAGCTCTTTATTGAGTCGAGCTTCTATTTCCTCAGGAGAATATGTCTCGTCATGGCCTTTTTTACGCCACTGTGCCACTTATCGCTACCTCTTTGGTAATAATATTTTCACAATTTACAATATTCTTTCCAGAAATTATATCTCTTATTCTTATAATTGATTTTTCATCAAGAGTTTTAACTCGATCTTTCTTCATGCAAAGCGCTCCTCTAAATCCTAAATAATCTGGGTTAAGTGATATGAGACTATCAATATCTTCAGTTTTGAGCGATCCTGCAAGTCCTGTTATTAAATTGTTTGCTTTAGCAACCTTGATAAATTGGCCTAATGTTTTATATCTCATTAGACTACAAAGATTATTACTAGATTTATTTTTTGTATCTATCATAACTCCAGAAATATTGCTTTTTATAAGTGCTTCTAAAAGATCCATTCCTATAAAATTCTCTGCAAATATAACAATTATTATATTTATATTTTTTCTGCAACAATCATTTATGGTGTCTAAAAAATAATTAGGAATATTTTTAGAAAATAAACCGACCTTAACAAAATCAACGCCTAAATCTGCAATATTAATAATTCTATTAGAAAGTTTTAAGTCATTGGGCTCAATATCGCCAATAGTTGCACTTACCGGTAGTTGATTATTTACTAACTCGACAACAGAGGAAATAGTATTGTGATCAAGTTGACCTAATGCCCCTAATTTTGGATTTTTTAAATCAATAATATCGACTCTATGCTCCAAAACAGTTTTTGCTTCTTCAAGTGAAGCTACACTAGCTAACATTCCGGTCATCTTTTTTATCCTGTTTTATTATTTTTAAATTTTTCTACTTCTTTAATTAACCAATCCCAAGCAATTTGTTCATTTTTACCTGCTGTTTTTTCAATGGCAATTGATAAATACTCGACTTCGCTCTCTATTTTCTCAACAGGCAACCTTTTAAGTCGACTTACTAAAATCGCTAGCTCTAGGACAGCTGCCTGAGCCCTATTGAAACCTCTAAAAGGATGATGAATGACTTCGTAAACTGGAGTGAAATAAAAACTGGGTCGTATTTTATCTTCATCGCATGAAGACAATTCGAGTTCAACATGACTTAACGCCGCTTCTAATCTATATCCTTTTATTTTTTCCGTTTCCAATATTCCCCAGTCCTTACGGCCAGTCAAACATCCAGCAAATATTCTAACATCATCAATTCTATTTACAGTGGCTGTTTTATGAATTTTTATATTTTCTAGTGTAGTTGATGGTTTAAAAGGAGAAATAATTATTTTCATATCTTGCTCTCGTATACCCATTGGAGCAAGATGCACTGTCCCATCTCTATTAATTGTTGATATTACAACTTCTTGAATCATTTCTTTCTCTTTTTGTTTTTGCTGGCTTTTAGAGTGCTCCCTTCAGTTTTGTAATCATTCGCACTTTTTCTTAACTCCCTCATATTATGTGTAGCCTTTAAATCTTCTTCTTTTTGTGAATCAGTTCTTTGTTTTGAACACACGCCCCAATTAAGTTCTTCATCTTGCATATAATTTTTTCCTAATTGCCATGCAACTTGAGCTCTTCCAAGTTCAACGCCCATATAAAATGCATGTGGGGCATCATCTTGCAATAAATCAAGTTTTGTGAATAATTCAAAAGGGTTAGTATCAATAAAAATTCCATCCCGATTATAAACATGTATGCCACTTTCGCTAACCTGAATTCGATAACTTGGATCCTTTACATCTTCATAAAATTCCTGAATTTCATTTAAGTCATATTGAAAAGGTCTTCTTTCATGCATACCTAGTAAAGAACTGTCTAATCCTTTTGGTATAGTGCTATCCTTGCGTGCAGCATAAAAAATGCGTCTTGCCATATCAGCTTCTCGAACTACACTACAACAATGCTTGCTAACTTGCGTTGCTAAAATAGCATCTAAATGCATTTCCGAAATTAATCCAAATAATATTGCATTTATACCGGTTGTGTCTGCCTCTGTAAGTTCCGTTAAATTCCCTGTTCCCATCATTATATTAATATCAGGATATTCCTGACGTAAATCGTGATATCGGATAATCGATTTTGTAAAACCAAAATGTATAGGATCAAGTATAGGATCTGCATAAAAAGGTCGTTTACTTTTTAAAAATGAGTCAATTACTGTATATAAAGATTTCATATCTGTGTGATTCTCAGGAATTAATACTGGCGTTGAACTTACTTCATCAGCTATCCATAAGGTGCTTTCTTTTAAACTCAACAAAAAGTCTGCGCCTGCTTTACCGCCACGTAATAATTCATCCTCATTAAGCGAATCAACACTTACTTTAAATCCAGCTTGCTTCAATTCTTTAACTGCATCTTCTAAATGTGGAAATGGTGTGTCAGGTAAACAACCAATATCAATAATATCAGCGCCATCAAGTTGATATTTCTTAGCACGACTTAGAATCTCATTAATACTTATTATTGGCGCATCAACAATTTCAGCAAATATTTCTACATCATGCTTACTTAAATCCACCGGCTTGCAATCCCTTCCAAAAAAAACAGGTAAATCTTTCATATCAATCGTTCCGCGAATACACGAAACACCAATTTCGTCAGAAAGTTTGGATAAATCACCGCGACAAAGTCCTGGCACAATAACTCGATCCACGTTTTCTAAATCCGTAATACGACGAGCAATCATTTGAGCCGTCATTAGTGCTGCCACGCTGACACCTATATTTCGGATTTCATAGGTAAATTCGACTGGCTCCATTTCCTTGAGGATTCTAGCAAGGCGTTTTTGTGCTAGTTTTCCAGTTAAAAAGAGAATATTTTCATTTTTCATTTCATTCATTGCGTATCGATTATAAGCGGGATGTTTATTTAGCGAAGCGTTATTTTTAAGTTAAAAATTGGTTCATATAAACCATTTTTTATTTTTGTGCGGAGTAAAATCGAAATTTTAAAAGTATTATTTTACTATAATAAACATGAAATATATGATTTATATCATTGTTTTAATTAATCTTTTATAATTTAATTCTATTTTCTTCTTCTTTGGCACGATTATCGCACAACAAAGATATGAGTTATGTAATTTTACAAATTTTAACATAGGGTGCATATGTAATATGCGTATACATTTGTTGGGTACAGGTGCTGGCGGCGGATTTCCACAATGGAATTGTAATTGTGATAACTGCAGTCGTCTACGCGCCGGAACAATTAAAAGCACGCCAAGGACGCAGTCATCAATTACAGTAAGCGGTAATAACGAAGATTGGATATTATTCAATGCATCGCCCGATATACGTGCACAAATCGAATCGTTTCCGCCCTTACAACCTGCTAGAAAAATCAGAGATACAGGGATCTCTGCGATTATTTTATGCGACGCACAGATCGACCATACCACAGGTTTAATTATCATGAGAGAGCATGACCAACCATGGGATGTTTACTGTACTTCAGCCGTCCATGAAGACATGACATCAGGCTACCCTATTTTTAATATGCTTAGTCATTTTCGTGGAATTAACTGGCACGAAGTAAAAACTGATCAATCAACATTTACGATACCTAAAGCTGACAATCTTACTTTTACTGCGGTTCCATTGAGGAGTGAAGCGCCTCCTTATTCTCCACATAGACACGCTACAGTAGCAGGCGATAATGTTGGATTTAAAATCGAAGATTCGAGTACTAAAAAAAATCTTTTTTATGCGCCGGGGTTAGGGGAAATTGAGAAGCATGTACTCGAATACATGAAAAATGCTGATTGTGTCTTAATTGACGGGACAGTATGGACTAACGATGAGATGTCTAGACATGGTATTAGTAATAAATTAGCTAGTGAAATGGGGCATCTTGATCAGTCAAGTAAAGGTGGAATTATGGAAATTCTAAGTAATCTTGAGAAACCAAGAAAAATTTTAATCCATATCAATAATACAAATCCTATATTAGATGAAGATTCGCCTGAAAGAAAAAAATTAAATGCTGCGGGAATCGAAGTATCATTTGATGGTATGGAAATAGAAATTTAAATTCGGAGAATTTTAGGAATGACTGAAAAAAAACCCTGGACACGTGAAGAATTTGAAAAAAAATTGCGTGCAAAAGAAAAATATTATCACATTAATCATGACTTTCATCTTTTAATGAATGAAGGTGGTCTAGATAAGGAGGCGGTGCAAGGCTGGGTTGCAAATAGATTCTATTACCAAACAACTATTCCAATAAAAGATGCCGCAATTATGTCAAACTGCCCAGACAGAGATGCAAGACGTCAATGGGTGCAAAGAATTATTGATCACGATGGAACTGAAGGTGAGGATGGCGGTATCGAAGCATGGTTACAACTGGCTGAAGCCGTTGGATTAACGCGCGAAGAAACACTCTCATATGAGCATGTTTTGCCAGGTGTAAAATTTGCTATTGATGCCTATTTAAATTTTGCAAGAAATGCAACATGGGAAGAAGCCGCAAGTTCATCATTAACGGAACTATTCGCACCAAAAATACATCAAAAACGTCTTGATAATTGGCCAGATATTTACCCTTGGATTAATGAAAAAGGTTATCTATATTTCCGAAAACGTTTAACTGAAGCGAGGCGAGATGTTCAACATGGATTAAATATAACCCTAGACTATTATAAAACTCGTGAAGCACAAGAGCATGCTTTAAATGTTTTACAGTTTAAACTCGATATACTTTGGACTATGCTAGATTGCATGTGGATGGCTTATATTGAAAAGAAACCGCCATTTTATAACTGCAAATAACTGTGACAATTGAATTAAAAAAAGAGGATATACTCGAAATTTCGCCAACATTTCGGTTTCAATGGGAAGAGATGCAAAATTGCTATGTTGTACTCTATCCCGAAGGTATGGTGAAATTAAGTCAAAGTGCAGGTGAAATTATGAAGCGAATTGATGGTAATAAATCTATAATTGATATGATCGATGATATATCTACTGCTTTTAATGGAGCTGATGTGGAAAAAGACGTACTTAAATTTTTGGAAGTAGCTTATGGCAACGGTTGGATTAGAACAAAATAATCAGACAAAACCCTTGTGGTTGCTTGCAGAATTGACTTATCGCTGCCCTCTGCAGTGTCCTTACTGCTCGAATCCAGTTGAAATGTCAAAATATAAAAAAGAGCTGACTACTGAGGATTGGTTTAGGGTGATGCAGCAAGCACGTAAAATGGGTGCAACACAACTAGGTTTCTCTGGTGGCGAACCTTTGGTAAGAAAAGACCTTGAAGATTTAATAAAAGAAGCGCGCCGCTTAGGTTTCTATACAAACCTCATAACTTCAGGTGTTGGAATGGATGAAGCACGTATTGTAGCTTTCAAGGAAGCGGGTCTTGACCATATTCAAATTAGCTTTCAAGCAAGTAATGAAGAGCTTAATAATTACATAGGTAAATCAAAATCTTTTCAGCATAAATATGAGATGGCAAGACTTGTAAAAAAATATGAATACCCAATGGTGCTTAATATTGTGCTACACCGTAAAAATGTTGACCAGATAAAAGATATTCTCGATATGACAGTTGACTTAAATGCTGATTATGTAGAGCTTGCTAGCACACAATACTATGGTTGGTCTAGAATAAATATCGAACAGTTGCTGCCTACAAGAGAACAATTAAAAAATGCTGAGTTAGTTGCGCGTGAATATCAGGAAAAAATGAAAGATAAAATGAAAGTTATTTATGTTATTCCTGATTATTTTGAGAATCGCCCTAAAAAATGCATGAACGGTTGGGGTAATATTTTCTTAACAATTGCTCCGGATGGTAGCGCCCTTCCCTGTCATGCTGCAGGGCAATTACCCGGTCTTGAATTTCCAAATGTAACAGATCATAATCTTGAATGGATCTGGAATGAGTCTCCTGATTTTAATAAATTTCGTGGCACCTCCTGGATGAAAGAGCCATGCAAATCCTGCGATGAAAAACATAAGGATCTTGGAGGGTGTCGTTGTCAAGCCTATATGTTAACAGGAGATGCGACTAATGCTGATCCAGTCTGTGGAAAATCCGAATTTCACGAAGAATTACATAGCGATGTTGATCGTATTGGAAAATTGGCTGGAGATGAAAAATTCGAAGCTAAACCGCTTGTATTTAGAAATATGAAAAATTCTAAAAATTTTACAGCTAAAAAAACTCCTGAAACTGTTTAAATTATTGGTCTAAGATTGCCCACGCTGTATCTACTGCTTGTCTGTTTGGCATAACATCATGAACACGAAAAATTTCTATGCCTGCTAATACACCTAGTACTGTAGTCGCAACTGTAGCGCCGACTAATTCAAGTGGTAATCCAACATCACATATTTCACCCATAAATCTTTTCCTGCTTGCCCCAAGCAGTACAGAATATCCTGCATTAACAAAAACATTTAAATTGTTCAGCAATATTAAATTATGTTGACTTGTTTTACCAAATCCAATGCCGGGGTCAATAATAATATTATTTTCATCAATGCCTGCTTTTATACATTCTTCTGCGCGAACCTGAAGAAAACATAAAACTTCAGAAACAACGTCTTTATATGTTGGGTTATTTTGCATTGTTTCTGGTGCGCCTTGCTTATGCATTATTATATATGGGCATTGTTTGTCTGCGCAAAGCCTTATAATTTCAGGATCATCATTACCGCCTGATACATCATTCACAATTTCTGCGCCTGCATTGAGAGCTGCTTCTGCTACACCAGAAAGTGTCGTGTCGATACTAATTCGAATATTTTTTGGTTTTGTTTCGCTAATTGCTTTTATAATATGAACAACTCTTTCTATTTGTTCGCTACTGCTAATCCTCTTTGAGCCAGGTCTTGTTGATTCACCACCAATATCTATAATATCAGCTCCTTCATTAATCATTTTTTTTCCTTGTGATATTGCAGAATCCAAATTATCAAATTTACCGCCATCTGAAAAACTATCAGGTGTCACATTCAAGATCCCCATAACCTGCGGCTTATTTTTTAGAATGCTGCTCATTATATTAAGTTAAGCATATTATCAGTAGAGTCAATTAAAGCGTCAGTAATTGCGGGTTCCCCTGCTAAATGACCTGCATCAGGAACAAGAATAAGTTTCGAATTTGGTAATACTTTATGTAATAAACGTGATGATTCAGGTACACATGTTATATCATTTTTTCCGTGTATTATTATGATGGGAATATCTTTTATTTTTTTTATATTACTGATGATCTGATTTTCATCTACAAAATATTTATTTTTTGCATAATGAATTTCAATTTTTACGTCATTTATGAGCTTTTCTTCATCTTCATCTTCATCTAAATTATATTCTCCTTCTAAGCAATGAGTAACAACTCTACCAGCCCAAAGCGACCATGCTTTAGCCGCTTTTATTTGTATTTTTCTATTGTCAGAAAAAATATGGCTATACATTGAATCTAGTAGATTGTTTTTCTCTTTTTCACTAAAAATTGATAAAAATTCCTGCCAATAATCAGGATAAATCTTATTTGCTCCGTTTTTTATAAACCATGACATGTCCTCTTCCCTTGCTAGAAATGTGCCTCTTAGAATTATTCCTGAAACTCGTTTTGGATAATGTTCGGCATAAAGTAGCGCTAATGTGGCGCCCCATGAACCCCCAAACAAAATCCATTTTTCTATATTTAATTGATTTCTAATTCCTTCAATATCACTAAGAATATCATCAGTTGTATTATTATTATGGCATCCATTAGGCTTTGAACGGTTGCAACCTCGTTGATCAAATAAAATTATTCTATATTTTTCAGGATTAAAATAACGTCTATGATTTTCATTACAACCAGAGCCTGGGCCTCCATGTAAAAATAGAATGGGGGCGCCTGTGTTATTTCCAGCTTGCTCAACATATACACAATGATTTGAATTTGTTTTCAGTATAAAGCTATTAAATTCATTAATTTCTGGATATAGCTCTTTAAACATAAAAATTATACCTATTTTAGATCAGATAAACCTTCTGTTAATTCCGGGAAGTATTCTTCATAATTTCGCCATCGTTCTTTTGATGTGTTATATATTGGTTGTCTAGCTTGCCACTGGCTAGATGTATAAATAACACGTTCGCTCTTATTATGATCTAGACAATTCTCATTCCAATCTAAACCGCAATATTCAATAATTAATTTTGATGTAGATACTGTATTATCAATAATATCATTATAATTAATGCTAAGAATTTTATCTCCATATAGATTCTTCCAGTATTCCATCAATTCATAGTATTTACGATACCAAAAAATAAGATTAGTTAGATCGAAAGAATACTTATGTTCAGAGTTAAAATTCTGAAAATAAATTGACAAGCATGTATCGACCGGATGTCTTTTAAGATGGATTATTTTAGATTTTGGAAACATACTTAATATGTAGCCTAAATAAATAAAATTTGCTGGCATTTTATCAGTGATACGAATAATGCTTTGATCAATAAGTAATTTATTTATTTTATCCAGATAAATTTCTGCATCGCGTTTTATATTAGTTAGTCTTAAAACTTTATTTGGATATTGTTGACGCTTATTCTCTTCAATATATTTTTCATAAGCAACGTGTTTAATATAATCAAGCTCACCTGCTCCAAATACTTTTGGATGACTTGAAATAATTTGTTCTATTAAAGTAGTACCGCTTCTCGGAGCACCTAAAATAAATATTGGTAATTCCGACTGACTTCCATAAGATATAATGCTTTCTTTGTATTTTTTATCGAACACATTTTTAATTGAATCAACTTTATTTGCATATTCTGCCTTATCAAAATTCATTCTTTTATTTCTAATTCTATTAGCTTTCTTATAATAAAAAGCAGCTTTTTTAAAATTTTTTAAATCATCATGAACTTTCCCTAACGAATAAAAAGCTAAACTATTAGACTTTTTTTCTAGGTTATTTTCTAACTGGTCAAAGATTTCTTTATCATTATCTGAAAATTTTCGACATTGTGATAATCCGTAATATGCTGTGTAATTTAATTTATCACGCTCAATAATAGAACTATATGTTGTTTCTGCGTTTTCGAATTTTCCAGTTAGCCTATAAATCATCGCTTTTCCGGAAAGAGCTGCTATATTGTCTTTCTCAGCCTTCAGAATTCCATCATAAATTTTATCAGCTTCCTTAATTTCATTAATATGTGTTAGGCAATTAGCATATTCAATTGCTAAATCACGATAATCTAATTCATTTATATTAATTTTTTTATACAATTCATATGCTTTTTCAAGACTATTTGTTTCGATATATAAGGAAGCCAAAGCGCGATATGTTTCAATTGATGATGGATTATCATTTATTGCTTTCTTGAAATATGTAATTGCCTTATCTGTATAGTCTGCACTTTGCAATCTTGATAATGCTAAGCCAAGAATATGAAAATGATTACTTGAAGACGGCTTGAGACTGGTGAGCTTATCTATTGTTATTTCTAATTCATCATCCTTGTTTAGTTCTTCCTGTATGCAAGCAAGATTAAATAATGCCTTAATATTACTATTGTCTAATTTTATGGTATTTAAATATGCATCCTCCGCCAATTGTGTATCGCCAATTTCGCTGTAGATACATCCGAGATTAAACCATGCGCCTACATAATCTTTATCTAGTATTATGGCTTTTTTTAATAACTCAATTGTTTTCTTATAGTCTTTTTGATGATGTGTAAGTAGTGCGTAATTCGATAAATATGTAGGATTTTTATTTAATTTAATTGATTTTTCAAATAATTGTTTAGCTTTATCGACACTGCCTTGTTGGAAATGAATTAGTCCTAAAAAATGTAACGAGTCAGGATGATCTGGAATAGATTCCAGCAATTCTAAATAAAGTTTTTTTGCTTCATTCAAGTGTCCGTGTTGCTGTAAATATTGTGCTTCCTGATACTTTTTTGCAAGAACATCTTGATTTTTAACTTTACGTTTAATTTAAACACCTTTTTTTAAATAGCTTAATTAAATTTCGTTCAATATTTCTGTTCTTTTTTTATCATATTCTTCTTTAGAAATAAGTTCTTTATCCATTAGCTCTTTTAATTCTTTTAATCTGTCTTCAATAGTTTCCTCTGTACCATTATTATTTCCCTTCATCTCCTTTCTAATTCGCGCCATCTCTAATCTCATCTCACGTCTTTCTTTAGCTAACTTCGCGGCTTCATCTTTAAATAGTTTTTCTTGTTTATATTCTTTTGTCCCTCTTCTTCTTAACTCTTTTTGATTAAGTGCTATTATTTTTGTTTTATCTAGATTTAATGTAAACCAGTCTTTTCT
>Ga0066836_10000281_pt1 | contig 23292 bp, 21 predicted proteins | sample ETNtaG_18_FD_71568 | JGI IMG/M metagenome (GOLD analysis project Ga0066836, IMG submission 71568) | Marine microbial and viral communities from oxygen minimum zone, Eastern Pacific Ocean - ETNP201302SV91 | ecosystem: Environmental > Aquatic > Marine > Oceanic | place: Pacific Ocean: Eastern... | reverse complement strand
TGGACACCCAAATAGAGAAGATTTAAAAGATATGTACGGCTGGATTAAGCCGAAATCAGTTATTCCTGTGCATGGAGAACATAGACATATGTTTGAGCATATAAATTTTGCAAAAGAAATGCAGGTTCCGCATCCAGTTAAAGTAGAAAATGGAGATATAGTTCAATTATACCCAGGAGAAAAACCGAAAATAATAGACAAGGCTCCCTCAGGAAGATTATACGTTGATGGAAATATAAGCGTAGGTGAAGAATCTCAGTCAATTAAAGATAGAAGAAATTTGTCATATAACGGGTTTTTGGAAATTACAATAATTATTAACAACATTGGTTCAATAGTACAAAAACCCATTATATCGTTCAGAGGTATACCAAGCGATACAGAGAATAATAATTTTATTTTTGCTTTAGAAGACAAAATCCAAGATATATGTAAAACTTTTTCATTAAAAAATTCTAAACAAGAACAAAATTTGATAGATACACTTAAAACGAACTGCAGAAAGACTGTAAAAGAAAAGACTGGAAAGAGACCTTATACAAACGTAAATTTAGTGAGAATTTAAAAATATAAACAATATGTATTTATCTAAACTATTTGTACCATTGTTAAAAGAAACTCCCTCAGAAGCAAAAATTAAATCTCATCAACTTATGCTAAGAACCGGGATGATTAAACAATCATCAACTGGAATCTATTCTTGGTTGCCTTTGGGTTATAAAATCATGAAAAAGATAGAACAAATAGTGAGAGAAGAGCAAAATAAAATAGAAGCACAAGAATTGTTGATGCCAACAATTCAATCAGCAGACATATGGAAAGAAAGTGGAAGATATGAAGATTATGGTGATGAAATGTTAAGAATAAAAGATCGCCAAGGAAAAGAACTTCTTTACGGTCCAACAAATGAAGAATTAATTACTGAGATTTTTAGAACTAGCATAAAATCTTATAAGTCACTGCCACAGCTGCTTTATCATATTCAATGGAAATTTCGTGACGAATTAAGACCAAGATTTGGAGTAATGAGATGCAAAGAGTTTTTTATGAAGGATGCTTATTCTTTCGACATTAATGATGAAGAGGCAAAAAAATCCTATAACAAAATGTTTTTTGCATATTTGCAAACTTTTAAAAGATTAGGACTAACAGCAATCCCTATGGCTGCCGACACAGGACCAATTGGCGGAGATCTTTCTCATGAGTTTGTAATTTTGGCAGAGACTGGTGAAAGTAAAATTTATTCTGATAAAAGAATATTTGATGTTGATATAGAAAAACACAACAACACAAATGAATCAATTAAAGAACTTAGAAAAAAATACGACGAATTTTATGCTGTTACTGACGATAAGTACGATAAAGAAGATTTTGATAATAAAGTAAAAAATGAAAACAAATTAATTACAAAGGGAATAGAGGTAGGTCACATTTTTTATTTTGGTGACAAATATTCAAAACCTCTGAAATGCTCGGTTGATTTACAAGGTGGAAAAAAAGTAGATGTTAAAATGGGATCATATGGCATTGGTGTATCAAGATTAGTAGGAGCAATCATAGAAGCTAAGTTTAATAACAGCATAATGAAATGGCCAAATTCAGTCTCTCCGTTTGAAGTTGCTCTGATTCCAAGTTTGCAAAAAAATGATAAATCAAATTATTTAAAAGCGGAAAAAATATATAAATTGCTGTTACAAAATAATATTGATGTTTTGTTTGATGATACGGATGAACATTTATCTGCAAAATTTAAAAAATTTGATCTTATTGGTATACCTTATCAGATAATTCTTGGTTCCAAATCTACGAATGATAAATTTGAGTTCAAAGAAGTTAATGGAAAAACAGAAAATTTATCTTTGGAAGAAATTATAAAAAATTTATTAAACAAAAGAAATTTAAATTGATTTCAAAAATTGAACGACTAATAGCTTTAAGATATTTAAGACCTAAAAAAAAAGAAGGTTTTTTAAAGGTAATATCAGTTTTTTCATTTACCGGCATAGCGCTTGGTGTTGCAATTTTAATAATAGTTATGTCTGTAATGAGTGGATTTAGAACTGAATTAATCAATAAAATTTTAGGGTTTAATCCACATATTATTGTTAAGCCTTATGATAAGAAAATAAGTAATGATGATTTGCAAAGTTTAAGCGAATTTCAAGAAGATATATTAAGGACCTCATTTACTTTTAATGGACAAGGAATATTAATAAGTAAAGAAAATACTACAGGTATACTAGTTCGTTCATATCTTGATAACGATATTCACAATATAGACTTGATTAAGAATGGAATTATAGATGGTTCTATAAGTTTATTTAAAGACAATACAGTTTCTATAGGAAAAGAACTTGCGATATCTTTAAATTTAATAGTAGGAGAGGAAATTACTTTAATGTCTACCTCAAACCTCGAAACACCCTTTGGAAATCTGCCATTACAAGAAAAATTTGTTATTTCGTCTATATTTACAACAGGATTAGCTGAATTTGATCAAAATGTAATTTTTATGCCATTCAAGAACGCAAATATTTTATTTGAATTGAGCGATATGGATATGAATTTAGAAATATTCTTAAAAAAACCTGATGAAGCACAATTAGTTAAAAAAAAATTAACTGAAAAATTTAACAGTCATTACGTATATTCATGGGCTGATCTAAATAAGTCCTTTTTTGCTGCTTTAAAGGTTGAAAGAAATGTAATGTTTATAATTCTAACATTAATTATAGTTGTTGCTGCTTTTAATATAATTTCTGGATTGACGATTTTAGTTAAAAATAAAACTAAAGAAATTGCTATCCTCAGAACATTAGGCGTTAGCAAAACATCCATAGCAAAAATTTTTTTCGTAGCTGGTTTTACAATTGGTTTGCTTGCTACAATAACAGGGGTAATTATAGGAATATTATTCTCTTATTATATAGAAGAAATTAGAGTCTTAATTACTTCTATATTTAATATTAAGTTATTCCCTGAAGAAATATATTTCTTAAGCCAAATGCCATCAGAAATAAATTTAAGCTATATATTTATAATTTCATTATTTTCTTTATTAATTACTTTTCTGGCAACAATATTTCCTGCAGTATCTGCTGCTAAATTAGATCCTATTAAGGCTTTAAAATATGAATGATGAAATAATTAAACTATTAAAAATATCAAAAAAATTTGATCAAAATAATAAAAATATTATTGTTTTAAATAATATAAACTTGAAGATTAATAAAGGTGATTTGGTTTCACTGACGGGCCCATCTGGTTCAGGTAAATCTACACTTCTTCATATTATAGCATTATTAGATAAACCTACTTCAGGAGAAGTTTTTTTTAGAAATAGAAGTTTTTCAAAATCAAGCGATGAAGAAAAAGATTTAGTTAGAAAAAAAGGCATATCAATAATATATCAACAAAATAATTTGCTTGGTGAATTTACTGCTTTAGAAAATATTTTAATACCACTAGTTAACAACGGTTATTCGTGGAAAGAATCAACAAACAAAGCATTAAATTTTTTATCTTTAGTGGGATTATCAAAAAGAGCTTATCATTTTCCAAGCGAACTATCTGGAGGGGAACAACAAAGGGTTGCTGTAGCCAGAGCATTAATTACAGAACCAGATTTAATTTTGGCCGACGAACCAACTGGCAGTTTAGACAGAAAAACTTCTGACGAAATATTTTCATTATTTTTGAAACTTAAATCTAAAAATAGAGCAATACTTTATGCAACTCATAATAGAGAATTATCTGATAGAGCAGACTATAAGTTAAATATTTTAGATGGTAATATAAATCGAAAATGAATGAAGTTGAAAAAAAGCAATTTACACATCTAAAAATACATACACAATATTCTATCTGCGAAGGAGCCTTAAGAACAATAGATTTAGCTAAGCATTGTAAAGAAAATCAAATTAGAGCAGTAGGTTTATGTGACTCACACAATTTATGCGGGGCGCTTGAATTTTCTGAATCAATCGCGAAATCTAGAACGCAGCCTATAATAGGCACTCAAATTAACGTTAAATATAAAGGAGAAGTTGGAAAATTACCTTTATTTGCTAAGGATTTAGAAGGATATAAAAATTTAATAAAATTATCTTCAAAATCATTTTTAGATATAAAAGACAACGAAGATCCTCATTGTAAAATAGACGATATATTAGCACATTACAAAGGTCTTGTTTTATTTTCTGGATCTTTTGAAGGTTTAATAGGTAAATTATTTTTTAAAAATCTTACTGATGAAATAAGTTTATTATTCAAAAAATTTAAAAAAGTTTTTAATGACAATTTTTATTTAGAGGTACAAAGACATAATGATATTGGTGAAAAATTATTTGAAAAGTATTTGATTTCTTCATCAGATCAATTAAAAATTCCGATCATAGCCACCCATGAAGTATTTTATCTTGAAAAAGAAATGCACGAAGCTCACGATGCCTATTTATGCATAGGTGAAAAAACATATGTTAATGTTAAAGATAGAAGAAAATATACTAGTGAACATTATTTAAAGACACCAGAAGAAATGCATGAACTTTTTGATGACCTTCCAGCAGCTTTAGAAAATAATGCAAATTTTCCTTTTAGAATTTCTTACAGACCAAAAAATTCAACACCGGTTTTGCCTAATATACGAACTAATGAAGTTAAAAATGTTGATGATTTGTTAAAAAAAGAATCAATAGAGGGATTGAAAGAAAAATTGAGAGATTATGTTATTCCCGATCATCCAAATAAAAAAAAAGATGATATTAAAAATATTTACGAAAAAAGACTTGAACACGAAATTGCTATTATTTCTAAAATGAAATACTCAAGCTACTTTCTCATAGTTTCCGATTATATTAAATGGGCAAAAAAAAATGATATTCCCGTTGGCCCCGGAAGAGGATCGGGAGCTGGTTCATTAGTTGCTTGGGTCCTTTCGATAACAGATATCGATCCGATAAAATTTGATTTAATTTTTGAAAGATTTCTCAATCCAGATAGAATTTCAATGCCCGACTTTGATATAGATTTCTGTGAAGAAAAAAGAGATAAAGTTTTTGAATATTTGAAAAAAAAATACGGCAAAGGCGTAGCTCACATAATTACATTTGGTAAACTTAAAGCAAGAATGGCTTTTAGAGATATTGGAAGAGTTTTAGGTTTGCCTTACGGATATGTTGATAAGCTTTGTAAAATGATTCCTTTTGATCCTTCTCGTCCTCTCTCTTTAGAAAAAGCTATAGCTCAAGAACCTAGAATAAAACAAGAAGAACAAAAAGACCCTAGAGTAAAAAAACTTGTAGAAATTTCAAAAAAGCTAGAAGGTTTAAATAGAAATATGGCAACCCATGCAGCTGGCGTTGTTATTCCAGAGGAAAATTTGGCAGAATTTGTTCCTTTATATAAAGACCCATCCTCAAATTCACTTTTGCCTTCCACGCAATTTGATATGTACACTTCAGAAAATGCAGGTTTAGTTAAATTTGATTTGTTAGGTTTAAAAACCTTAACTGTTATAAATAAAACTTTATTACTTCTCAAAGAAAAAAAAATAAATTTAGATATTCATAAAATAAAATTAGATGATCAAAAAATTTTTGAATTGTTGAGCTTTGGTTATACCGTTGGTTTGTTTCAGTTAGAAAGCGCAGGTATGAAAGATGCGTTAGTAAATATGAAACCAAATAAATTTGAGGATATTATAGCTTTAGTCGCTTTATATAGGCCCGGACCAATGGCTAACATACCAGTATACAACAAGTGTAAGCATGGAGAAAAGAAGCCTGATTATTTGCACCCAAAAATTAAAAAAATTTTAGAACCAACATACGGTGTAATTATTTATCAAGAACAAGTTATGCAAATTGCCCAGACACTTTCCGGATTTACTGCTGGAGAAGCAGATATTTTGAGAAAAGCTATGGGAAAAAAGAAAAGCGCAATGCTAGAAAAACAAAAAGAAAAATTTATAAATGGAGCAGTTCAAAACGGCATAACCAAAGAAACGGCAATTTTTATTTTTAGAAAAATTGAACCTTTTGCTCAATATGGATTTAATAAAAGTCACGCTGCTGCATACGCTATGATTGCATATCAGACAGCATATTTAAAAACATATTATCCAAGCGAGTTTATCGCTGCATCAATGTCAAACGAATTATCCAATACTGAAAAATTGAGTGAATTTTTTGAAGAATTAAAAAGATTAAAAATAAAAGTTCAGAGACCTTGTATAAATCAATGTTTTGCTGATTTTGTGCCAAAAGAAAATATTTTATACTATGCATTAGGGGCTATTAAAAATGTTGGTTATGAAGCAATCTCGCAACTAGTTCAGGAAAGAGATAAAAATGGAAAATTCAAATCAATCAGTGATTTTATTAATAGAGTAAATCCAAAAAATATAAACAAATTGCAGTTAGAAGGTTTAGTAAAAGCTGGAGCATTTGATTCAATATTCAAAAATAGAAAAGTTCTTTATCATAATATTCCCAATATTATTCAAAATTCTAAAAATATATATGAAAATAAAGTTCTAAATCAAAGTAGTTTATTTTCGGATGAAGGCCATAAAGTTTCGTACTTAATTCAAGACCAAAATAAACCTGACTGGGCAAATGAAACAACTTTATCAAAAGAATTTGAATCAATCGGCTTTTATATGTCAAGCCATCCTCTTAATAATTATGAAGAAATTTTAAAGCAATATAAAGTTAAAACATTTAAAGATTTTGAAAGTGGAAATGAATCACAATCTTTTATTTCTGGAACCGTTATGTCTGTAAAAGAAAAAAAAACAGCAAAAGGGAGTCCTTTTGCTATAGTTAAATTTAGTGATTTGAGCAAAGTTTATGAACTTTTTCTTTTTTCAGAAATTTTAGAGCTAAATAGAGATAATTTAATTGAAGGAAAATCTTTTTTACTAACATTGATAAAAGACAAAGAAAACCAAGAAAATCGTTTTAGAAGAATTAATGTAAGAAAAATTTTAAGTCTTGATGGAGTTAAAAAAAATAATTATATGAACGTGGAAATACAAGTAAACAGCGAGGACCATTTAGAAAAATTATACGAAGTTATTAAAGATAAAGGCAATTCTAAAATTAAAATTAGTTTTAATAAAGAAAACAAAAATTATCTGTTTGAATTAAAAGATAAAAGAAAATTTGATTATGAAACTCTAAAACACTTAAATAATGAGCATTATATAAAGAAAATAAGTTTTTAATTCATATTGAACTTTCTTCATTTAAATTGTAGAACTTCAGAAAAAAATACGCACACAATTTTTGGTTGTAAAACCTCCGGTCCTTAATTGGAAAAAGTTGTGGTGGAATAACCGGGAAACTATGAAATTACCAAGTGTTACGATAAAAAATTTATTAGAAGCAGGTGTCCATTTAGGACATAAAACTTTTCGTTGGAATCCAAAAATGAGCAAGTTTATTTTTGGTTCTAAAAATTCCATACATATAATTGATTTAGTACAAACACTAGAACTTATTAACGTAGCTCTACAGAAAATTCATTTATGTATTAGTAGTGGAGGAAAAATTTTATTTGTGTCTACAAAAAAACAGGCAGCTGCATCTATAGCCGCTTTAGCAAAAGACACTTCTCAATTTTATGTCAATCATAGATGGCTAGGCGGAATGCTTACAAATTGGAAAACTATATCAAATTCAATTAAACGTTATAAGAAACTCTCTGTAGACTTAAAAAAAGAGAGCACAGGATTTACAAAGAAGGAAATATTAAAAATGGGCATACAAAGAGATAAACTTGAAAGATCTCTTGGTGGCATATCTGAGATGACAAAAGTTCCTGACATGATATTTATTATTGATACGAATATAGAAGAATTGGCAGTTAAAGAAGCATTAAAATTAAATATTCCTATAGTAGCAATCGTTGATACCAATTCTGACCCAGTAGGAATTAATTATCCGATACCAGGAAATGATGATGCTAGAAGAGCTATAAATTTGTACTGCGAGTTAATTAAACAAACCATATTAGATGCTCAGACAAAAATAACAAAAGCTGATACTACCAATGAAGGGAAATCCAAGGAAATTGAAACAAAGGATAAAATCAAGAAAGAAGATAATGATAAAAAAGAGTTAAAAAAAGATCCTCCTAAAAAAAAAGAGAAGGTAAAAACAGTAAAAAAAATATCTAAGTCTTTATTTTCAAAAGTAAAGTCATTTGCTACAAAAAAATCAAAATAACATTTTTAAATTATGCCATCAGAGAACGTTTTAGATAAAGTTAAGAAATTAAGAGAAATAACAGGAGTTGGATTCAAAGATTGTAAAAGTGCTATTGATGAAACCAAAGGTGATATTGAAAAGTCTATAGAATTGCTGAGAAAAAAAGGTATAGCTAAAGCAAGCAAAAGAATGGGGAGAACAGCAGCCGAAGGTCTCGTGTGCATTTATGAAAAAAAAAATAAATTTTCAATGATAGAAATTAATAGCGAAACAGACTTTGTAGCAAAGAATGATGAATTTATAAATTTTGCAGAAGAAGTTTCTCAATTATCTTTATCTGTTTCAGGAAAAATGGTTGATATCTTGAAATCTAAAATGATGAACAATAAGAATGTTGAAGATAATTTAGTAGATTTGGTTTCAAAAATAGGTGAAAAAATTACGTTGAGAAGAAGCGCTTTTCTTGGTGATGAAAAACTTTTAAATTTTTCATATATACATTCCTCAATAAAAAAAAATATTGGCAAGCTAGGTGTTCTATTAAGCATAGACACAACAAAAGAAAAAAAAGATGTGCTAGATTTAGGAAAGCAACTAGCCATGCAAATTGCATCATCATCGCCTCTAGCAATCGAAAAAGATGGTTTAGATCAAAATATATTGAAAAAGGAAAAAGAAATAATCACAGAAGAATTGAAAAACAGTGGAAAGGACATTAAAATTATCGAAAAAATTGCTTTAGGTAAATTAAATAAATTTATTGGAGAGAATACATTGTTGAATCAGGAATGGATTATGGAACCCAAAAAGAAAGTAAAAGATGTTATTAAAGAATTTTCAGGAAAGGATAAGTTTGAAATAAAAAGTTTTTTAAGATTTAAAGTAGGAGAAGGATTATAATTGCAATGGCGTCTGATGAAGTAGTAAATATATGCAATTCTAAAATGAGAAAAGCATTTGAAGTTTTTTCTCATGATTTAGCTTCACTAAGAACGGGCAGGGCAAATGCATCTATGCTTGATATTATTAAAGTAGATGTTTATGGACAATTGATGCCAATCAATCAACTTGCAACTATATCAACTCCAGATGCTAGGAATATTAATGTTCAAGTTTGGGACCAAAACAATGTTACTCTAATTGATTCTGCTATAAAAAAATCAAAACTTGGAGTCAATCCACAGATCGACGGGCAATTATTACGAATTCCGATACCCAGCCTTAATGAAGAAAGAAGAAAAGAGTTAACAAAGATTATGGGTGAACAAGCTGAGAAAGCAAAAATTTCAATACGAAATATAAGAAGAGAAGCGAATGAAAATTTAAAAAAAGATCTTAAAGAAAAAAAAATAGGTGAAGATGAACTAAAAAGTTTAGAAAAAAAAATTCAAAATTTAACTGATAATCAAATTTCAGAATTAGAAAAGAAGCTTAAAGATAAAGAAAAAGAAATAATGACAGTATGAATCAATTAAATCATGTCGCTATAATAATGGACGGAAATGGGCGATGGGGTTTAAAAAAAAAGCGTTCAAGAAATTATGGGCATTTAAAAGGAATCAAAACGGTTGAGAGGGTAATTAAAAATTCACTTATTAAAAAAATTCCCTATTTAACACTTTATACATTCTCTACAGAAAACTGGAAAAGACCAGATAGTGAGATAAACTTTCTTTTTGATCTCATAAGAAAATCACTTAAAAAAAAATTTAAAGAAATCATAAAACAAGGAATTAAAGTAAATATTATCGGAAGAAACAGTGGATTACCAAACGATATAAAAAAAACAGTAAAATTTATAAAAAATAAAACATTTAAAAATAAATCAATTACTTTAAATTTAGCTTTAAATTATGGTTCTAAAGAAGAAATATTAAATGCATGCAAAAAAATCACTAGAAGTAAAAACAAAAAAATTAATTTAGTTAATTTTGAAAAAAATCTTTATACAAATAAAATTCCAGATCCTGATATTTTAATTCGAACAGGAGGGACAAAGAGACTGAGCAATTTTTTATTATGGCAATTAGCTTATACAGAGATATTTTTTGTAGATAAAATGTGGCCAGATTTCTCTGAAAAAGACTTTAATGAAATTATTAAAAAATTTTATAGAATTAAAAGAAATTTTGGAAACGTATAATGAATAATGAAATTTTAAAGAGAATATTAAGTTCACTAATATTAATTCCTGTAGCTCTTTTTTTTATAATACAAGGATCATACTTTTTTAATTTTTTAATTTTAATTTGTTTTTTAATTTCTTCTTATGAATGGCACATCATGAGCAAAAATAAAAAATATAACCTACCTGGTTTTATTTTAATTATTTTTTCTTTTTATACAGTTTATTATTTACGTAACGAAATGTATGGAGATTATATTTATTTTGTAATGGTAGTTTTGATATGTATTTTTACTGATATAGGAGGATATGTATTTGGCAAAATATTTAAAGGACCTAAATTAACTAAAATTAGTCCAAATAAAACTTACTCTGGAACGATCGGTGGATATTTGTGTTCAATAATATTTATGAGCGTCTTCTTTAATAATTTAGATTTCGTATCTCAATTCACAAATGTAAATGTAGTAGAAAAAGAAGTTAGTCTAAATAATTTTGTGCTAGTAATCGTAATTTCTACAGTAAGTCAACTGGGTGATATAACTATTTCTTATTTTAAAAGATTGTCCAAAATTAAAAATACAGGAAAAATTATACCTGGTCATGGAGGATTATTGGATAGAATTGATGGTATGATATTTGCTTTTCCAGTTACTTACTTAATTTTTAAAATTTTTTATTAATGAAAAAAAAAATTGCAATTCTTGGATCAACAGGTTCAATAGGAATGTCTACACTTGATGTTATTGGAAAAGATAAAAAAAATTTCGAAGTTGTTTTGTTGACAGCAAATAACAATTATAAGCAACTTATAAAGCAGGCACGAAAATTTAATGCAAAAAACGTTTTAATAAAAAATTATAATTATTATTTAAAAGTTAGAAATGCGTTAAAGAAAAATAAAACAAAAGTTTACACAGGTGATATATCTATTAAAAATATAGTCAGAAAAAAATTGGATTATACAATGTCAGCCGTCGTTGGTTTAGCGGGATTACAACCAACGATTGATGCTATAAAAATTAGCAAGATTGTTGCAATAGCGAACAAAGAAACCATTATTTGCGGTTGGCAAATTTTATCTAAAAATATAAAAAAATATAAAACTAAAATTCTTCCTGTTGATTCAGAGCATTTTTCTATAATGGAACTTACAAAAAATGTTAAAAATGAAGAAGTTGAAGAAATAATTATCACAGCTTCAGGGGGGCCTTTTTTAAAAACTTCAATTAGTAAATTAAAAAATATAAAACCAAAACAAGCAATTAAACATCCAAATTGGAAAATGGGTAAAAAGATTTCAGTAGATTCAGCAAATATGATGAACAAAGTTTTTGAAGTATTGGAAGCTCATAGACTTTTTGAATTTGATAAATCAAAATATAAAATCATGATTCATCCCCAATCCTATGTGCATTCTATAATACGTTTTAAAAACGGTTTAACAAAAATGATTTTGTATAATACCGATATGAAAATACCTATTTCTAACACACTTTATCAAAGTAAAAAAAATTATGTAAAAACTCCAAATTTAAAAATTAAAAAATTAAACAATCTCAAATTTCAAGAAGTAAATCAGAAGATCTTTCCAGCTATTAAATTACTTAATAAATGTATTACATTAGGATTTTCTACTCCAATAATAGTTAATGCTGCTAATGAAGTGTTAGTCGACTTATTTTTAAAGGGAAAAATTGAATTTTTGGACATTGTAAAAACAATTAATATCATTTTAAGGGGTAAAGATTTCAAAAAATATGCTAAAAGAAAACCAAGCTCAATAAAAGATATAAAAATTGCAGATAAATGGGCCAGATTGAAAACAATAAATATGTGTGTAAGATAAATTCATGACGACTTTTACAAAAAATTTTTTTTCTATTATAATATTTATATGCTTTCTGAGCTCGAATTCTTTTTCTGAAGTTGTTAAGAAAGTAAAAGTAACTGGAAACGACAGAATATCAGTAGAAACAATAATAGTCTTTGGAGATATAGCTGTCGGTAAAGATTATGAAAATGCTGATGTTAATTTATTAATCAAAAAACTTTATAACACCACGTTCTTTTCAAATATATCTGTTGAAATAAAAAATAATGTATTAAATATTAAAGTAAAAGAAAACCCGATCATCTCTTCAGTATTATTTGTAGGAGAAAAAGCAAAAAAATATCAAGAAAAGATTATAGAATTCCTATCACTCAGAGAAAATAGTGCGTTCATACAAGCAAACATCAAGAAGGATATTAACTTAATAAAAGAGTTTTATAGAAGCTTAGGATACTATTTTGTAAACATTGATGCCGAAGTCCAAAAATTAGAAATGAATAGAGTTAATATTTCTTATTTAATAGAAAAAGGTGAAAAAGCAAAAATAGCAAGAATATATTTTTTAGGTGATAAAAAAATAAGAGAGAAAAAATTAAGAGATATAATCACTTCTCAAGAAAATAAATTTTGGAAAATAATATCAAGAAGTGTTTACTTGAGTAAAGAGCGAATAGCATTAGACAAAAGACTTTTAAAAAATTATTATCGAAACAAAGGTTATTACGAAGCGGAGATAAAATCCACTAACGTTGAATATTCAGAAGGTGAAGGGTTCGTTTTAACCTACAATATTAATGCTGGTAAAAGATATAGATTTAAAAAAATTTTTGCTAATGTAGCAGAGACCTTAGATCAAGAAGCGTTCTTATCACTCGAAAAAGAATTTGATAAATTGGTAGGATCATATTATTCACAAAGAAAATTAAAGAGAGTATTAGATAAAATAGATAAATTAAGTGAACTTAAAGAACTGCAGTTCATAAATCACAATATTCTAGAAACTTTACATGATGATACAGTGGAAGTTAAAATTAATATTTTTGAAGGAGATAAAATTATAATAGAAAGAATAAACATAGTTGGAAACTCTATTACGAATGATTCTGTAATACGAAGCGCTCTTATAGTTGATGAAGGAGATCCTTTTAGTAAACTGCTCGTCAATAAATCTATAAACGAAATTAAATCAAGAAATATATTTGGTAAGGTAGAACATCAAGTCCTACCAGGTTCTGCTAAAGATTTAAAAATTTTAGAGATATCTGTAGAAGAAAAAGCTACTGGTGAAGTTATGGCTGGTGCAGGAGTAGGTACAGACGGAACGAGTTTTCAATTTCTTATAAAAGAAAACAATTGGTTGGGAAGAGGAGTTAAATTAGAATCTGCTTTAAATCTTTCTGAGCAAAAAGTTAGTGGTAACATTTTATTAAACAACCCAAATTATAATTATTCAGGAAATTCAGTTACTGCTGCTTTAGACATTTCTTCAACTGACAGATCAAATTCTTCCGGTTTTAAGAGCTCAAAAACAGGATTTGATCTTGGAACATCATTTGAACAGTATGAAAATTTTTATATTTCTCCAAATATATCTACTATATTTGAAGATATCGAAGTAGATGGTACGGCATCATCAGCTGTTAAAAATATGGAAGGTAATTTTTTTAATGTTGATTTTGGTTATGGTCTTACGCTTGATCGAAGAAACCAATCTTTTAAACCTACACAAGGTTACAAAACAACATTTAGACAGTCATTACCAATAATCCAAGATTCCTCATCTATATTGAATTCACTTGATATGGTTGCTTACCATGATTTCTCTGAAGATCTTATAGGATCATTAAAACTTCATGGAAGAGCAATAAATGGTATAGATGACGACGTGCGTTTAACGAATAGATTATATGTACCTCGAAAAAGACTTCGTGGTTTTAATACGTGGAAGGTTGGACCTAAAGATGGGGAGGATTATATTGGAGGAAATTACACAGCTGGAGCAAGTTTTGAAGCTCAAATGCCAAATCTTTTACCCGAGTCTTACAGAACAGATTTTAGTTTCTTTTTAGATTCAGCAAATGTTTGGGGTGTTGATTATACAAATATAGACGAAACAGATAAAATTAGAGCTGCATTTGGTTTAAGTGCAAACATATACTCTACAATAGGTCCTATCAGCTTTACTTTAGCGCAAGATATAAGCAGCGCTACAACAGACGAAACAGAAACATTTAACTTTAGAATAGGAACATCATTTTAATGAAATATTTAGTAAAATTTTTTGTAGTTACTTGTATAGCTTTATTTTGTACAGCTGTGTCTGCTGAACAAAAAATTGTAATTTTAGATTTTAAGTACGTTTTAAACAATAGCAAGGCTGGAAAAGGTGCACAAGATTATCTAAAAAAATCTTTTACTGATAATGCAAAAAAATATAATGATATGGAAAAAGCTCTAAAAAAAGAAGAAAAAGATTTACTCACAAAGAAAACAGTTTTAAGCAAAGAAGAATATACAAAAAAAACTGATACTCTGAGAAAGAAAGTAATAGATTTTCAATCACAAAGAAGAGCATCGATTGATAAAATTGCAGCGCAAAGAGCAAAATCTAGAGAAATACTTATTAAAAATATTGACCCTATTCTTCAAACTTATATTAAAGAAAATAATATATCTTTAGTAATTGATAAAAAATATACACTTGGAGGAAATCCAGATAATGATATTACAAAAATTATTACTGATAAATTAAACAAGACTCTTCCATCAATAAAACTAAAATAAAATGACCAAAAATCATTTTTATGAGAAAAAAGGGCCTTTCCCTTTAGCTGAAATAGTTAAAAATATTGGATGCTCTAATACGTTTGACAGCAAAAATAATATTGAAATTTATGGACTGGAGTCTTTAAGCAGCGCAGGGAATAAGGATATAACTTTTCTTAATTCTGTAAAATACAAAAATATATCATTGAAAACCAAAGCAGCTGTTTGTATTACTTCTCAAAATCTTAAACAATTTCTTCCCAATGATTGTATTAAAATAGATGTTAAAAACGTGCTATTTGCTGTGACAAAAGCATCTAAAATGTTTTATCCTGATGCAGATATTGATTTACCGGATTCAAATTTATCTAATTCAAAAAATTTTAAAGATTTATATAAAAGTGTAAAATTTGGAGAAAACGTTCTTATTGGAAAAAATGTAAAAATAGGAACAAACTCTAGAGTTGCCAGCAACAGTATTATTGAGACAAACGTTTCTATTGGTGAAAATTGTATAATAGGATCTTTTGTTACAATTAGAAATGCACTAATTTCAAATAATGTTTATATTCAAGACGGTTCAAAAATTGGAGTAAAAGGTTTCGGTTTTATACCGAATAATAATAAAAATATTAGAGCCCCTCATATAGGAAGAGTCATATTAGAAGAAGGAGTAGAAATTGGAGCTAATAGCACAATTGATAGAGGTTCTCTTAGCGATACGATTATTGGAAGAAATACTTTTGTCGATAACCAGGTTCATGTAGCTCACAATGTTAAAATAGGGAAAAATTGTATGATAGCAGGTCAAGTCGGTTTTGCCGGAAGTACGATCCTTGGTGATAATGTTGTTATTGGTGGGCAGGCAGGTATATCTGGACATCTCAAAATTGGCAACAATGTAAAAATTGGTGGTGGAAGTGGTGTTATTAATGATATTCCAGATAATCATCAAGTAATGGGATATCCTGCAATTCCTTTAAAAGAATTTGTAAAATTGAGAAAAAAATAATGGCAAGCGATTCAATAGATAGAAAGAAAATAGAAAGTTTATTACCGCATAGAGATCCTATGTTATTAATTGATAAATTAATAAATATTGTTCACTTAAAATCTGCTACAGCCATAGTAAATGTTAAAAAAACATCTTTTTTTGTTCAAGGACATTTTCCGGGACAGCCAGTTATGCCTGGTGTCCTAATAGTAGAAGCCTTTGGACAGGCTGCTGCAGCTTTAACAGCTTATGGAGTAGATCCTAAGGAGTATGAAAATAAATTGGTTTATTTAATGAGCGTTGAAAAAGCAAGATTTAGAAATCCAGTATTACCAGATTGTGAGCTTCATTTAGATATAGAAGCAGTCAGGTCACACGGACGTGTTTGGAAATATAAAGGTATTGCCAAAGTTGATGGCAAAGTAATGGCAGATGCACAGTGGTCAGCTACAATTGTAGATAGGAAAAAATGATTCATAACTCAAGCTTTGTAGACAAGAATGCAAAAATTGGAAAGAACGTAAAAGTCGGACCATTTTGTTATATAGGTTCCCAAGTTCAAATTGCTGATGACGTGGAGTTGATTTCAAATGTTCACATTGAGGGCAATACTAAAATAGGCAAAGGAACAAAATTTTTTCCATTTGCTAGCATAGGAACACAACCGCAAGATTTAAAGTTTAAAGGTGAGTCTAATAGCCTTGAAATTGGAGAGAACAATTCAATTAGAGAATATGTAACAATTAACCCAGGCACTGAGGGAGGCGGAGGAAAAACAATTATTGGTAATAATTGTTTGTTAATGATTTCATCACATGTTGCACATGACTGCACTATTGGAAATGATGTAGTGATTGCAAACAACGTTCCTTTAGGTGGTCATGTGACAATAGAAGACTCAGTTGTTATTGGTGGCAATTCTGCTGTTCAGCAATTTACAAGGATAGGAAGATTAGCAATGATAGGTGGAATGACAGGAGTCCTAAAAGATGTAATTCCATTTGGTTTGTCTTTTGGAAATAGAAATTATTTAAGAGGCATTAATCTTATAGGTCTAAAAAGAAAAAAATATGAAAATAAAAAAATAATGGATCTCGATAGAGCATTTAAAAAAATATTTTCTTCAAAAAATCTTCATAAAAATTTAAGTAAAATTAACGGTGAGTATAAAGGAAATGATTTAGTAGAAGAGGTTATTAATTTTATATTAAAGGATAAGAAAAGACCTATCTGCACACCGAATTCTGAATAATGATTGGTTTAATATTTGGAAAAACTAATTTTCCAATTCAAATTTTAAAAAAGATAAGAAAAAAAAATCAAAAATATTTGATAATTGATTTAACTAGTGGAAAATTTAAAAGAGATAAAAATTCTTATAAAGTTTCAATAGGTCAATTTGGTAAAATTATTAAAATATTGAAAGATAATAAATGTAAAAAAGTGTTGTTTGCTGGAAAAGTTCAAAAACCAAGTTTTTCTAAACTTAGATTAGATCTTAAAGGCATTTATTATATTCCAAGAATCATAAAGAGTTCGAAATTAGGAGATGCCGCCATATTAAAGGAAATAATAAAAATATTAAAAAAAGAAAAAATAACGACATTAAGCTCATTGGCTTTTAATCCTGAATTAACTTTAAAAAAAGGAAATTATTCAAAAATTAAACCAAATAAAGAAGATAAAATTGATATCAAAAAAGCAATTGCAACGTTAAACAGATTAGGAAAATATAATTTCAGCCAAGGTGCGGTTGTTAGAAATAAAAAAATCATTGCCATTGAAGGCAAGGCGGGTACTCAAAAAATGCTTAAGAAATGCAATAGTAAGAAATTTAGAAGAACAGGTGTTTTAGTTAAATTTCCCAAAAAAAAACAAGATTTAAGAGTAGATTTGCCTACTGTAGGATTAAAAACTTTTACTCAATGTAAATCAGCTGGATTAAAAGGAATAGTTTTAAAAAGCAAACAAAATATTTTACTAGAAAAAAATAAATGTATCAATTTTGCCAATAAGAATAAAATGTTTATTACAGTTAAATGAAAAAAATATTTATATTAACTGGTGAACCTTCAGGAGATAAGCTAGCCTCAAAAGTTATTGCTCAGCTTAAAGCATCAAAATCTGATATAGAATACTTATCCGTTGGAGGCGAACATTTAAAAGCTCTAGGCATTAGATCTCTTTATGATTTAAAAGAAGTCACTTATCTTGGTTTTACAAGAGTTATATTAAATGTTTTTAAAATTAAAAAAAAAATAAGTGAGACAGTAAAAGAAATTATTAAATTTAAACCTGACATACTTTTTTCAGTAGATAGTCCTGACTTCACTTTACGCGTGGCTAAAGAAGTTAAAAAAAAAGATCCGAATATTAAAACCATACATTTTGTGGCTCCCCAGGTATGGATTTGGAGAGAATACAGAGTTAAACAACTAAAATCTTTTTTAGACCATGTTTTATTACTCTTTCCTTTTGAGAAAAAATATTTTGATAAAGAAGATATGCAATCAACTTTCACAGGACATCCTTTGCTTGAAGAACAGAGTAAAAGCAAAATTAATATTAGTGAAATTATAAAAGAAAATAAAAAGATTTTTTCTATCTATCCAGGGAGCAGATTATCTGAAATTAAGGTTTTAACTCCAATTTTATTTAAATTTATTAAAAAGATGAATAAGAAATATAAAGATTTGTTTTTTATTTTTCACTCCACATCGGAACATGTTCAGTTAATACAAAATCTTCTACTTAGTAATGGATTTAAAAATTGTGCTTCTATAGCTGACGAAAAAGTAAAATCTTGTATACTCAAATCATCTATATTTGCAGTGGCTAAATCAGGAACTATATCATTAGAAATTTGTAATGCTAAAATTCCATCAATAATCATTTATAAAATTGGAATCATTAATTTTTTTATTATTAAAATGTTAGTTAAAGTTAAATTTGCTAATATTATTAATATTACAGCTAATGAAGAAATAATCCCAGAACTATTACAATCAAACTGCAACCCAGAAAATATTTATAACACTGTAGATAAACTTTTAAGCGATAAAAATGCTTTAGAAAAACAAGTAACTAAATCACAGGAAATAATTGATAATTTTAAAAATGAAAAATCTTCAGAAATTGCAAGTTCAGTAATAAAAAATTACTTCTAATTTTTTAATCTCTTAATAACAATATCTTTGTTGAGTGAAAGAATAATATCATAGATACCGGGGCCGAATTTAGATCCAGTTAAAACAATTCTTAAGGGTTGACCAATACCCTTAAAGTTAGTTTTATGCTTAGCAATTAATCCATTAAGTGTTTTTTCGAGATTTTCCTTATTTATTTTTTCCATTTTTTCAAATTCATCAAGAAAATCTTTTATAATATTTTTAGAAGGATCATCTAAAAGTTTAGAATCCTCAGGGTCTATACTAATTTTATCTTGAAGAATGTATTGAGCGTTTTGATAAATATCTTCGAGTGTTTTGGCCTTATTTTTTAAAAAACTCATAGATTTTATAAGAGACTCTTCCTTTGATGAATCAATACTTTTTTTAAATTTTTGAGAATAAATTTTTAAAAGTTTAAACAATTCTTTCTCGTCTATGTGTTTAATATAATGTTCATTTAAAGAAAGTATTCTTGACATATCTAATTTTGAAGGAGATTTTCCAACACCTTTTAAATTAAAAAGTTTAATGCTTTCATCTAGGTTAAAAATTTCTTTATCTTTATGAGCCCAACCTAGACGCAGAAGATAATTTCTTAACGCTTCAGACAAAATTCCAATTTTTATATAATCATCTAAAGTTGAGGCTTTATCCCTTTTAGAAAGTTTAGATCCCTTTTCACTGTGTATCAGAGGTATATGAGCAAATTGAGGAACATTCCATTTCATCGATTCATAAATTTGTTTTTGTTTAAAGGTATTTATTATGTGATCGTCACCTCTTATTACATGTGTGATTTGCATTAGGTGATCATCAACAACAGCAGACAATTGATAAGTTGGCGAACCGTCTTGTCTTAAAATAACAAAATCTTCGATAATTGAGTTTGTTATGTTAATTTCACCCTGAACAAGATCTTTAACAACTGAGTTTCCAGAAATTTTACTTTTAAATCTAATTACAGGTTTGATATTTTTTGGAATTTCAAGATTTTTAGGATCTCTCCATTTTCTATTGTAAATATAGGCGATTCCTTGTTTCTTACATTTTTCTTTTTGTTCTTTAATTTCTTCTTCAGAGCAGTAACATTTGTAAGCAAATCCATTCTTTAATAGTTCTTCAACAATTTCTTTGTGTTTATTTATATTTTTTGACTGTATGTATTCTTTGTCGTCATGGTTTATTCCTATCCATTTAAGAGATTCTATAATTTGTTTTTTATATTCATCCCTAGATCTTTCTTTATCTGTGTCTTCAATTCTTAAATAAAATTTACCTTTATTATTCTTCGTAAATAGCCAATTAAAAAGAGCTGTTCTGACACCACCTATATGCAGTGGGCCAGTTGGAGATGGAGCAAATCTTGTTGCTACTAAACTCATAAAAGATTATTAGACTATTTTATTGGAAGTTTCTATACAAAGATACTAAAACGCCTTGAACTTTTACTCTATCAGGACCAAAAATTTTAGTTTCATATCTTTTGTTTGCGCTTTCTAGAGCTATAACTTTACCTTTTTTTCTCAATCTTTTTAACATGGCTTCATTGTCATCAATTAACGCAACCACTATCTGTCCATTATTAGCAGAGCTAGACTTTTTCACAATTACTGTATCGCCATCATTGATTCCTGCCTCAATCATTGAATCTCCAGAAACTTTTAGACCAAAGTGCTCACCGTCCTTGCCTAGTTCTTCTGGAATGGCCACTCTACTAACCTCATTTTGTATAGCCTCTATTGGAGTACCTGCAGCAATTTTACCCAGAACTGGAATTTCATGCACACTCTTTCTATCATTTTTATTATCCAGGCCGCCTTTTATTACGCTTGGTGAAAAAGAGTTATAAATATCATTGGCACTAGCCGTTTCCGGTAGTTTCAATACTTCTAATGCTCTAGCTTTGTGAGCTAGCCTTTTTATAAAACCCCTCTCTTCAAGGGCTGAAATAAGTCTATGTATTCCTGATTTTGATTTAAGATTTAATGAATTTTTCATTTCCTCGTAGGAGGGAGAAACACCTGTTGACCTGATTTTTTTATTTATAAATAAAAGTAGGTTTTTTTGTTTTTTTGTAAGCATAGAACAAATATCGTACATTTATCGTTCTACAAAAGTTCTGTTTCAATATCAATGCCAAATTAGCCTTATATTAGGCCGTTATTTGAGTGATTTTCTTTAATAGAGATGATTTTTTGCCCAGGTCTTTGAGAAGTGATTCACCAATAAGAAAATTATTTATTCCAGTTTTTTTTACTATTTGCTCCACTTCTTTTTCAGACTTTATTCCACTCTCACAAATGAGTGGCTGCTTATGATCACTTAAAATTTCACACAGTTTATAAGTTGTATTAATATCTGTTTTCAAAGTTGTTAAATCTCTATTATTTATACCTATAATTGCTTCTTTATATTTTAAAGCCCTTTTAGCTTCCTTTTCATTATGAACCTCAATTATAGTTGTTAAATTAAGATCGTTTGCTTTTTGATATATTTGATCAGCTCTAGAATCTTCTATTGCAGATAAAATTATTAAAATTGCATCAGCACCAGAAGCTTTAGCTAAATATACTTGATAATCTTCAGTAAAGAAATCTTTCATTAAAACAGGAAGATTTACCTTTTTTTTTACCTCGTAAATATGTTCCAGTTTACCTTGAAAAAACTTTTCTTCTGTTAAGATTGATAAACATGAAGACCCATTGATTAAATAATTTTGAGCGATTTCAGCAGGTTTATAATTTTGAATTATAGTTCCAGCTGAAGGACTTGCTTTTTTCATTTCCGCAATAACTGATATTTTATTATTTTCCTCCATTAATTTTTCTTTAAAATTAATAAAATTATTATATGATTTAATTTTTTCATTAAGAAAATCAATAGGATAAATAGATTTAAGATTATTAAGTCTAGAGAATTGCTCTGTTAGAATTTTTTCTAAATGATTCATTTTCTTAATTTTGTAATATGATTAATAACATTACCCGAAAGGATATGTTTTCTTAAATTATCGTATCCATTTCTAAAAGAAGTCGATTTATTAGCAACAAGCAAACCTGCGGCTGCATTTAGGCAGACAGCGATAGAAAAATCATTATCTTTACCTTGAAATATTTCCTTTATTTTTTCTGCATTATATTCAGGATCTTTTCCTACAATATTTTCAAAATTAGTTGCATTAATATTGAAATCTTTCGGATTCAATGAAAATTCTTTAATTTTTCCATCATTAAGTTCAACAATATCCGTATTTGCGTATGGAGAAATTTCATCAAGACCATCTTGACTACTTACAATAAATGCTTTCTTTAAATTTAAATTTTTAAGTGCTTCAGCAAAATTTTTAAGTAATTTTTTATCAAACACCCCAACAACTTGTCTCTTTACATTAGCAGGACTGCTTAATGGGCCAATTAAATTAAATATTGTTCTTTTTCCAATTTTTTTTCTAATAGGCCCAACGTATTTCATAGCTAAGTGATAAGAAGGAGCGAACATAAATCCAAAATTATTATTCTTTATATTTTCTTCCACTTCTTTAGGACCTAAGGTAATATTTATATTTAATTTTTCTAAAACATCTGCAGAACCACATTTTGAAGAAACAGATTTGTTTCCATGTTTAGCTACTTTTACACCAAAACTTGACAATAACAGCGCTGAAGCTGTTGAAATATTTAAAGTATTTTTTCCATCACCGCCAGTACCACAAGTATCAATAGTGGTATCCGACACAATAACAGAAGTTGCTTTATTTCTTAAAATATAAACGCCGCCAGATATTTCATCGGAAGTTTCTCCTTTTTCTGAAGCAAGTGTAAGAAAATCATAGACCTGATCTTCTTTAACTTTACCAGACATAATGCTTTCAAAAGCATATTTGCTTTCTTCAAAACTTAAATTTTCTTTTTTTTTTAATTTTAATAATATTTCTTTCATTTAATTATAATTTAAAAAGTTTTTTAACAATTTTATTCCATCAGGAGTTTTGATACTCTCAGGATGAAACTGGACACCATGAACATTAAATTTTTTATGCATTATACCCATGATAGTTTTATTAACTGTTTCAGCTGTAATGATTAAATCTTTTCCTATTGTTTTTCTATCAATAATTAAACTATGGTATCTTGTTGCTATAATTTTTTTTTTAATACCTTTAAAAATACCTTTGCCATTATGTTTAATAA
>Ga0066836_10000279_pt1 | contig 23372 bp, 21 predicted proteins | sample ETNtaG_18_FD_71568 | JGI IMG/M metagenome (GOLD analysis project Ga0066836, IMG submission 71568) | Marine microbial and viral communities from oxygen minimum zone, Eastern Pacific Ocean - ETNP201302SV91 | ecosystem: Environmental > Aquatic > Marine > Oceanic | place: Pacific Ocean: Eastern... | reverse complement strand
CAATTTATTAATAAAACCTTTCCTCTTCCTTTGTTTATTATTCGTGTCTCTTGTTCATTAGCCCAGAATTCAAGGTCAAAAAGATTCTCATCAGGTTCACTGATTAAAGTATCATCGTATAAGATTGTATTTTGTTTAATTTTTAATAATTGACTATTCATTTTTATGACCACTAATAAAAAGCAACCATTGAAGCAAATTTGTTTAATTAGGTTATCAGCACTTGGGGATTGCTGTCACGCACTTGCAGTAATAGAAAACATTCAGCGTTCAAGCCCAAAGACTAAAATTACTTGGATTATTGGAAAGACGGAACATCAATTATTTAAGGATATTAAAGGTGTGGAGTTCATTGTTGCTGATAAAAAGAAACTTTTTGAATCGTTCTTCAAGATTAAGAAAGAACTTCGAGGAAGATGTTTTGATGTACTTTTAAATATGCATGCGTCTATGTCAGCAAATCTTATAAGTCTAGCTATTCAAGCAAAAAAAAAGGTTGGCTTTGACAAGGATAGAGCTAGGGATCTACAAAACTTCTTTTGCAATGAATACATTCAGCCAATAAAAAATCAGCATGTGGTTGATGGAATGTTAGAGTTTACAAAATACCTCAATCTCGAGAGTAACGCTAAATGGACTCCTCTTATATTGGAGCCAGAAGAAAATTTTGCAAGAGAGCATATCCATAAAAATAAGATCACTTGCTTGATTAGTCCATGCAGCAGTCAACGATATGGTGATCAATATAACCGCAGTTGGCCCATTAACAATTTTGCTGAACTGATTAAAAATCTAATCAACCTAGAGAACCTCCAAATAATAATGACCGGTGGTAATAGTCCAACAGAACAACTTTACTCCAAAGAATTGGATGCTTTGTTTGGTAATAAGATTCTTAACTTAATTGGTAAAACATCGATAAGAGAAATGGCAGCACTAATCAAGCATTCAGATTTCATTATCAGCCCAGACTCAGGCCCAGCTCACATTGCAACGATTATGGGTAAACCTGTAATTGGCTTGTATGCAATGAGTAATCCTAAAAGAAGCGGACCTTATAATTCCGATGAGTGGTTGATCAATAAGTACGATCAAGCCTTGAGAGTATTCATGGATAAATCACCGACAGAGGTTAAATTCGGGCAGAAAATCAAGCAACCAGAGGCTATGAATTTGATAGAAACTAGAGATGTTATAGAAAAAGTTGAACGTCTAACTAAGCACCAATCTTAGCATTGTAAACGGCTTCTGCGATAACCAAATCTTGAACGGCTACTCCTGTTAAGTCTGCTATCGATATCTGCTGATCATCAGTCCTTCCTTCCTGTTTATCATCGAGCAATTCTCCAAGCTCAATAAGGTCATTCTCTGAGATACATTTTACTTTAAGCGCCTGGTGAATCTCGCCTCTTAACTTATTCTGAGAAATGCTATCAGCGACTATAACTGAAGCTCTTGATAGGAGTTTTGGTTCAAGCTCACACTTTTCAGGAGTATCAGAACCCACAGCAGTAATATGTGTCCCAGGTTGGACCCAATCTGACTCAATCAGAGGCTCTCTTGAAGATGTTGTAGTTACGATTAATTTTGATTTTTTAACTAATGATTCAAGATCATCCTTGAACTCTATATCAACATTTAAATCCCTTAGATCATTGATCAAATCTTTTGCTTTTTGAGCATTTCTTGCCCATATTTTAATTCCACGGAGTGGGAGTAAATCAACAAGACATCTGATTTGATAACGTGCTTGAACACCACTGCCTATAATTGATGCAGAATCAATCCCTTGAAGAGCAAGTAACTCAGATGAAATAGCCCCAGCAATACCGGTTCTTAAATCGGTTAGGTTTGCATCATCGATAAGAATTGCTCGAGGGAGACCGCTATTGATATCGAAAAGCAGCATCATTCCCTGCCCTGGTTTCATTTTAAGCTTTTGATTGTCTGGAAATCCAGAGGCAATTTTAACCACATAATGTGAACCTCCCTTTATATATCCATATTTGATATGTACCTCTCCGGGTGGGTCTTCAAATAGTAATTCTCCGACTGGAGGGATTTCTGAGTTACCTTTTGAATATTCAATAAATGCGTTCTTCATTGCTTCATGGACATTTATTTGACTCAATAATGAAGCGATTTCATCCCAATTCATAACAACACTATCATTCATTTTAAAACCGCTAAATTTTTTTGTTCTGAAGTGCTTTCCATTAAGATTTTCTCCCATGAATCTGATTTTCTATACTTAATAGAAGTATATATCTATTTTTTGAATGGAAGAATAAACCTTTTTAATATGGTTAGATAATAATTTAACTATTATGTATAGTTTTTAATCATACTTTTAAATTATTTTTTTGGAGAAATATATGAAAAATTTATTAACTTTGTCATTGGCATTAATAATGATAGTTTCATGCGGTAGATCTGGAACATCAACTAATAATGTTGCCTATGATCTTGTCGGTGTTAAGTTTTATAATGAATTCATACCTTGTGTAGGAGGGTCAGATTTTAATCAAGAGAATGTCTCTAATATGATGCAAGGCTGGAGGTCTTTAGATATTTCTGACGATCTTCTTGGTGCTTGGGGATATGTTTATGCATCTGGAGAAAATAATGGCTTTTGGGAGTTGCAATGGGAATCCAAAGAAGACGCAGATGCTGCTTGGAATGAATGGACACAAGATCAGGAGGCAATGAAATTTCTTGCTGATCATGAATCAGTAATGGTTTGTGATGGTAATTCCAGAACGACATATGATTTTACTTTTCACAGAGATGTCGAATCATTTGGACCTCAGGCTGAAGACGGCTCATTTTTTACTCAGTTTTTTCCTTGCAAATATAATAATGGGAAATCATCTAATGACTTAATGGAATCCATTGTTCTATATAATAAATGGTTAGATGGATTGGATGTTACTAGCTTCTATGCTTATGGAATATATGCTGGCCATGGATCAAATGAATCTGCTGATTTCTTTTGGGGTAACTTTCATGAATCTGCAGACACTGCAGCTACGGGTAATACAAATTGGATGGAAAGCGGAGGAGATGCAAGGACATCTTTAGAAGCTACGGCAACTTGCGATGATCCTGAATTATTTAATTCTGGAGTAATTTATGATCCAGCGCGTCCAGCTTTCTCTAAATCATAATTTAAAATATTAGAAAACAGCTTACCCCTGCGGAGGTACGAATGTCAGAATTCTCTTTGGGTTCTCCACAAGGATCTTATGGATCTGCTCCTCAGTTATCCCTTTGGCTCGCATCGCGGGCACTATATTTCGAAGGATATGGCTGGTTCCATGCCCGCCATAAGCACTCCTCACGTCCTTGAAATAGATGTCATGAGAGATAAGAATCTTATCCAAGTAACCATCTGCAATAAGCTCCATTATCTGCTCGATACGCTGCGCATCATTCGGCAGAAATGTGTTCCAGGCCTTGGTTCTCATCCAATGTACGTAACCAAAAGTATCGAACTCGAGGTAATAGCCCTCTTTGGCCAGCTTTTTAAGGGTATCGATTTTGAAACCACCGCCGTCAACGTGGCTGATAATCGTGCGTCCTGGGTCGGCGCCCTCATTCTCCAAAATCTGAATATTCTCCAGTAGTCCTTTCTCGATAGGACTAGGGTGAATGTTTAACGGTGCACCTGTCTGTCGCTGTGCGGCAACTGCGGCACGCAGGATCTTTCTTTCAGTGGCATGTAGAGGCACAGAGCAGCCAATCTCACCGATAATCCCAGCACGAATACCGGTATTACCCACACCCACTGTTATATCTCGCACCATACGCTCGGTCATCTCTTGTTCCGACATCTCGGACACTTCCTCAGGGTGCGATGCGGCTATGTACCAACCAGTCGCCATTATCACATTAACTCCAGTGGCCTGCCCGACATGTTGAAGTTTAAGTGGGTCGCGCCCATGTCCATTGGTTGTCAGATCAACAATCGTTCCACCACCTGCCTCCTTGAACATTATTACTTCTTTGATTGCCTCTCGTTCTTCAGTCAACCGGAAATTGTCCAGATTACTAAAGCGATTGAATCTAACCCACCACAGGTTTTTCATGCTCACTGGTTCATATGCCATTTTCATTTCAATTTCTCCCTCCGGCTCCGAAAACCACACTGCTGAACCGTCAGCAATCAAATGTTCATGAGTTATAGTCACTCCCAGGCTTTCAGGTTCAACTAATCCAAGTACTGTTTGCACCTTTCCGCTGCGCTCTTCTGAGCTAGTGGATGTTAGTTCCTCGCTGCTTACAGCGTAAAGTGGGGTGATGAGTGCGTACATGAATAAGAGCAATGACGTTACGATACTTTTGTACCATTTGATATTTCCTACGAAATACAGAGCGGTTGTGTGTATTATCATCAGTTTATCTTTTTTCAAATATTTTTAAGCTCATGCCGTAACTTATATCTGAAGGAATATAAAAATAGTTTTCTTTCATTATATCGTCGATGGCCCAGGGGTTTTTAACATCGTATTCTTTCCCAGAAAGATCTACCATTTTTACATCCTCAGAAATTAGATTTATTTTTTGTTTAAAATCCATAAGACTTTTAACCTCAATGCCAATCTCCATAACATGGCCACTTCCTTTTTGTCTAAAAATTTGCATAACTTCATCATCAACAACAGGTTGAATAAGTCTTATATAGATTTTTTCTTCATAAACACCTTCTGCATCAATGACTGAAAGCTTATGGCCTTTCCAGTCAATTACGCTTCCCATGTCATCAAGTAATATATGTTCTTTATAAAAATTTCTAACTGTTTCAATATTGTCTACCAAAATAGTCAAGTATCTTGTTTTTGGCTGGTCATGATTGATAGGCTGGTTAAGTTTTTCCCATCCCCACATCGTATCTCTTTTTGCTAAGATACTATCCTCGTCACTATCATTCCTTTCATATATCTCAATAGCTGTTCCGCCAGTTAATTCATAAGGAAAGTAGGCGATATATTCATCAGGAAGCGGTCCATCTGAATTGGGGTCAATTATGCCATCAATAATCCTTCCCCTGTCTCTTAAAGGCAAGCCATCCATACCGAGCATCTGAAGATTGTTTTGTATTCCAGCATCAAGACTTCGTTGATAGTTATTTGATTGAAAATCAAGCTCTACAATAGCACCGTCGCCTAAAATATCTAACAACTCCATTCCAGGTCCTTGTGATGTTGGCTGAACTAATTCAACCCATAATCCATTCCCATTTACAAAAACTAGCTCCATATCTCCAACACTCTCGCCAGCAGCTGCAAAGATAATTGGATGAAGATCCCAACCAATATAATCCTCTAAGAATTTTGCTGAATCTTTCCAGTCTGCTGACCAAACTGCAATATGGTCTAGTTTTTCATCTCTAGGTTTTTCAATATTGTCATCAACTCCACATGACGCAGTAAATAAAACAACTAGAGTGATATATAAATTTTTCATTTTTTTGTCCATTAAACTCTCCTTTATTAATCAGCTATCTTTAATTTGTGTTTAAATTTAAATCATCAAATTTATAATGATTTAAGACATATTTACTGACGCTTAATATCTTTTTAATGTCTTTATTGGTGTGCATGAATGATAGATATATATGATTTGATGTTGGTAAAGAAAGGATTATGTTGTTATTTATCAGTGCAAGATAGAATAATTCTATAATTTTATTATATTTATTATCAGGTCTAAAAAAGTCTATTTTGTTGTGAGAGATAAACATTTGAAGCATTGAACCAACTTGATTAATTTGACAGGGTATATTTGATTCATTGAATATATCTATTAGACCTTTTTTTAGCATAATAGCTTTGCTATTAAGTAATGTGTATTTGCCTTGTTTTTCAAAATCCTTATATGTTCTCAATGCAGCAATGGTGGAAGATAATGCAGATGCGCCATCATTAACAGTCCCTGATTGAAAGACGTATATATTACTTGGTGCAGAGGGATCTAAAATATCCATAATTGTTTTCTTGCCTGCTACAGCCGCAATCTTTTCACCAGCTCCCATTGCTTTAGCAAAAGTACATAAATCTGGAGATACTCCATAGTATTTTTGAGCTCCGCCAGAGGATAAACGAAATCCAGTAATAACCTCATCAAAAATCAGAACAATGTTATATTTTTTTGTTAAACGCCTAAGGTCTTTAAGGTATGATTTGGTAGTCCCCCAAAGCCCGCCAGCATGCATAGATGCATCCATTATAACTGCGGCAATATTACTGTCTTCTCTAAAGAGTCTTTCTAAATTATTAATATCATTAAAAGGTTTAACAATTATATTATTGGTGCTTGAAGAAGGCACTCCATGCGAAAATAGATTCTCAGACTTATCAATACCAATTAAAAATTCATCGTGTTGACCATGATAATGGCCATGAAATTTAACAATTTTTGATTTTCCTGTATAAGCCCTAGCAATTCTAGTGGCGCTCATTACTGCCTCAGTTCCTGTATTTAAGAAACGAACACTCTCTGCGGAAGGAACAAGTTCCTTGATTAACAATGAGCACTCATAGAGTAGATCAGGATTAAGTGGTAGAGAGCCGTACTTCTTATTTTTATTTATTTCTTTCAAAATTTTTGGATTATTGTGCCCGAGCAACAATGGACCATTGCCACTAAATAAATCTAAATACTTATTGTTATCAATATCAATAATATGAGATTTTTCTGCAGATTTAACATAAAAAGGATAAGGTGCAAAATATCTAAAACTACCAGAGACTCCTCCAGGCATAGTTTTGTTTAATTTATTGAATAGCTTTCTTGATTTCTGCGTTTTCTTTTTATAATCAGAAAAAATTTGTTTCTGAAGCTTTTCTAAAATTTCTTCTAGGTTATTCATTAAATTGAAACTAAAATTCTCCCATGAGATTTACCTTCAAAAAGTGAGATTAAAGCCTTTGGTGCATTTTCCAAACCCTCAACTACCTCTTCTTTATAGATAAGCTTTTCAGACAAATACCAGTTAGTAACATCTCTTAAAAAAGAATCATAAGAGTCTAAATAATCCATAAAGACATGACTTTTAAGAGTTAAATAGCTATATAGGATGTATTCTAAGTTCTGAAAGTCTTTAACCTTTCCTCCCTTATCGTAAATATCTATAAGGCCGGTAAGTAAAATAGTTTTTCCAACATTCATTAATGGCATACAGGCTGATAAATGTTTTGCACTTGCAGACTCTAGAACTAAATCTATTCCCTTTGGACATCCATCTTTAAGAGCTTCCTCATAAGATATTTTTTTATAGTTGAAAACATAATCAATTTTAAGGACGCTTCTTAGCCATTCTGCTTTGTGGTCTGAACCTGTAGAACTGACAACTCGCATTCCTTTAATCTTAGCAACCTGACTTGCCATAATGCCAACGTTGCCTGCACCACTTGAGACTACAAATGTTTCACCTGCTTTAACTTCAGTTGCGTTATTCACTGCAAAATATCCACATTGTGATGAAATACCTAGCAAACCAAGATAATCTTTTACATCAAGACCCTCAGGAACTGACCTTTTTTTGATTGCTGAATTTGAAGAAATATAAGGAACAAAATCATCTCCATCAGAAATAAAATGCTCCTGCCATCCAGACATACTTTCAACAATATCTCCTTCGTTAAAATTTTTATTATTAGATTCAATAACAACTCCTATGCTAGGTCCATCTAGAGGTGAGTCTAGTTGCCAGGCTTCTAAATCAGCTCCATCCTCCATACTTAATCTCATATATGGATCTACAGACATATATAAGTTTTTAATAAGAATTTGATTGTCTTTTAGAGAGGGAAGCTCTGTTTCAACTAAGTTGAAACAGTCTTTAGAAATACTCTTAGGGCGATACTTAAGTTGGATTTGTCTAGTCTTCATAATAATAAAAAACTAGCTTGTTACCATCAACTTCTCTTATGTAGGTTCCATAAAAATCCATCATCTATCTTTTCTATTAATTCATTTCAGGGAATATAGCATCTGCCAATGCTTTCGTCGTCTCTCCGTATGGCCCTCTTACTGCTGCATCTATGAGACTATCATCACCACACTCAAACACAGATTTTGAATGCGAGTAATTTAAGAACCCTTCATAACCAGAGTGACAGCCCATGCCGCTTCTACCAATCCCGCCAAAAGGCAAAACTGGTTCAGCAGCTTGCAGTCCAAAAATATTAATTCCAATCCCGCCTGAAATAATGTTTTCTTCAAATTTTTGTATAATTTCTATTTCTCTGCCAACTAGGTAAGCTGCAAGAGGTCTTGGTTTTGAATTTATATAATCAATTACGCTATCAATATTTGAGTAGGTTTTAACAGCGGTTACTGGACCAAAAACTTCTTCTTGCATAATTGATAATGACTCATCTGGATCGATTACTAACATCATTGGAATCTGTCTTAATGTTTTATTAGGCTCTTCACCGTTTAAAGAGATAACTTTACACCCAGCTTCTCTAGCTTCATCAATATAATTCATAATTCTATCGTAATGATGATCGTTTATTGTCCCAGTGGCATCTGCATGACCAATATAACTGGGGTACATTTCAGACCACTTGCTCTTAGCTAGATTAATCCATGTACTTAGATGCTCTTCTGGGACTAGTGCATAATCAGGTGAGCTGCACACTTGACCAGCTTTGAAGATTCGATTGTATAAAAAACGCTCAACTAAGAGATCACAGACTCCCTCATTTGTAAAAACTGTAGGGTTTTTTCCTCCAAGCTCTAAAGTAACCGGGGTAAGATTCTTAGAAGCAGCATTCATTACTAATTTTGCTACCCTTTCTCCACCGGTATAAGTTAAATGATCCCATGGCAGTGTACAAAAATATTCTGCAAAAGATATATCCCCATTCACAACAGCAACAGTATCTTCATCAAATTCAGATTTAATTGCCTCTTCTAAAACGGCACTAGTTGCTGGTGTGAGTTCAGCGCCCTTTATTATGACTCTGTTTCCAGCAGCCAACATATCATTGACCATAACAAGAGCGCATTCAATTGGAAAATTCCATGGAGCCATATTACCCATTACACCCTTTGGCTGTCTTATTACTTTTGCTTTTGATGAGCCATGAACCATAGCATTTAACTCTCTGTCTTCGGGTTTCATCCAATCTTCCAATACTGCTTGCAAATGTCTCCCTCTGCCAAGAACTCCTCCTGTTTCAAATAAATCAGTTGCATACTGGGAGTGAGCTCCAAAATCTTCTTTAAGACTGTTCTGAAAGGATACTCTATTCTTCATCATCGCTGCCTCCAATCTTTGTAACCTGTCCAATCTTTCTTTTAAGCTTGGGGATGAATTTTTTGCAAAAGCCTTCTTCTGTTTTTTAAAGATTTCACTTAATTCACTATTTGTAGTCATATTTTTTTCTCCTAATCTAAACTATTTAGTTGATCTCAATCCCAAGGCTATATAGCTAATGAGACAAGATCACTTATTTGATTACTATTTTAAATATCTGTAATACTTCACTCATGAAACTTGCTATAAGTTATGCTTCGCCAAGTGGGTTTCGTATGAACATGATCATTATTCTAAAGGTTTAGCGTATAGACGGCTCAGAATACCCGTTTCTTTAGATGTACGTTCAATTAGCTCAATGACCATACCACAGGCTACATCGCTCGGGAAATAAGCTATCTTGTCACCGTGAGGCAAAACTTGATACTTCTGCTCATCACTTAAAGGTTCCCAATCAATGTCTAAGAGCTGAATTCCAATGGCTTTCATTTTATCGTAATATGCCTCCAGATCTTCAACCTCAATAGCAAGCTCTGCTATACACCCCTCGCCTTGCTCGGTCAAATAATCCATAACTGGCCCGGGGCCTACAGGTTGAACCAACTCGAGCCAAACATCTTCATTATTTGTATAAACATAATTTATCTTTAATTCACCGACTTTCTCGTCTTCCGCTGTGAGGTCAAAATTTTCTGGGGAGAGCTTCCAGCCCATGATGTCTTGATAGAATTTAGTTGTCTTCTGGAGATCTTTGACGATTACACAACAATGGTTAATTCTGGGTGTTTTTGGATCAGGTTTTTGACCTTCCCACATTTTGTCACGGACATTCAGAACATTTGTTTTATCATCCATATCTCTGGAGTAAAGCTCAATAGGCGTTCCACCAGTTAAGTCTGTTGGCCAATAGGCAATTCTAAGTCCGATATCTTGTTCTTCCCCTTCAATACCCTCAGCGATCAAGCCACCATTAACAAGTGGAGAGCCATCCATTCCTAGCATCTGGACACCGCCTGATTCCATAGTGTCGAGAATCTTGTCGTAATCAGAGCCAAGAGCCTCAACATCGAATTCAATGAATGCGCCATTACCCTTCTCTTTGAGGATGTCCATGCCAGGACCTTCTGACATAGGTTGGACAAGTTCCAACCAAAGCCCATTACCAGCTATAAGAGTTGCTTTCATAACACCGACAGAAGGTTCATCAATATCAATTTCCATAGGATGTCGCTTCCAGCCAATAATATTCGTAAAGAAAGCAGCCGTTTTTTCTAAGTCTTCAACCCAAATTGCTAAACGATCCAGTCGCAGCTGTGATTTTAGTTGAAGAATTGACATATTGATATGAGTAGTTTAAATAATAGGCAAATGTAATGTTTTAAATGATTGCACAATAATAGGCCAAAATACAGTTTTTTTCCCTCATCAGGAAATCTTAAGGTGAAGTGATTTAATTACAGCAAAATAATGCTATTGCTTGTTAGCATAGCTTTTCAAATACTCATAGAAATTATTCATCAGTATCTCTTTCCGCTGCATGCCATACGAAAATTGAGACTGCCTTGATCTCCTCATCCGTGAGCACACTTTCAAATGCAGGCATCTGGGTTCGACGACCTTTAACAATAGATTGACGGATGGTTTCTCGGTCAGCTCCGTAAAGATACAAATCCTTTCTAGTCAAATTTGTTGAGCCAAACGTTGGAATACCAGTGCCACTGGGTCCATGGCAATCGTAACAATTACCCTTCCTATTATCCCGAAAGAGTATCTCGCCACGGTTCGCCATGTCTATATTGTGAAGTTGGCCACTGATCTGTAGAACATACTCGACGACGTCATCAATTTCTTTTCCTGTAAGAAAGGCTTCGGTACCGAAATCCTCCTTATCTTTCTCATTGCGAAAACTGGGGTTGAAAGCAAGCATATTTGCGTCAAAACCCCGTGCTTTAGTACTCCCTGTTCGAATTCCATGGCGAACGGTCCATTCCACATCAGAGGGAAGTTTCTTTGTACCAACTGAAGCAAAGTCGTCTCCTGTGAAACGCCAGATATGGTCAGTTAGATCTGGGGTACGCATCTCAGCAATGCCCTTAAGGTCATTACCATGGCAGTCAGCACAAGCTCTATTGTATACGGCATCACCTAAATACATTGCTTGCGCATTTAAACGCATCGACTTAGCAATATCATTTATCGGCAAAGACCTCAACTCTTTCGGTTCAGCTAGAAACTCACCATATTCGATTGCCTTACCCCACTCTGTAAATTCATCCTCAAAAACATCTGGCTCACTCTGCTGTTCAGGCACTGTGGCTGATGTGGCGTATCCACTGCTAGATGGCTCGAGTGATACTCTATTAGGCTTATCGCAAGCAACCAAGAGCAATGTAACCAAAAAGGCCATTGTTATCCGTACTTCAATAATGTTCATCTTATGCATCACCTCTAACTATATTTCAAATATAAAATAATCAAGTGTAAAACCAACCCAATTACCAAATACAATTACTGCAGTCCAGAAAATAATCGAGAACCCTCCAGCTATGCGAGCGGCTATAGGTGTAGGTAATTCAGTATCCCAATGGTCAACATTCCGGTAGATCCCCAAATGAAAAACCAGCATATTCAAGCCTGCCAGCAACAAAGCAATCATCTTCAGTTGGAATTGGAGATTGAGAATATAATCAGGGGCCTTAGTGATGAACAATAGCGACCCAGTTATAAGGGCTGCAGCAAAACCTAACCATGTTAGTGGCAGTAATTGATTTAAATGTCGTGTTAATTTATTTCGCCTGTATGCCAGGCCAAGTAATCTCATATCCATAAAAACAATTGAACCGAATACAATGGACAGTGAAACTACATGCAGTGACTCAATTATTGGAAACCACCGCCAGCCACTACCCTCAATTATAGCGAGAGCTAATGGCAGAGCTGTCAGTCTTTCAGCAATTTCGATAATAAATTCCAGAACAAAATACCTTTTTAAATAAAATCATAGTTATGTATAGCCAATGAATCTTCCACAAATGATTATGGCTATCCAAGTTGAAATGTAAGCTAAACAAGAAACTCTTAGCCAAGATGGGCGATCATCAATAATCTCTAAAGAGCTTGGGTTTTTCTTGACTCTGTTCGCAAGCAAATAGGTTAAAGGCAAGATAAGCAATAATAGCAACATCTTGATCTGAAAAGCTGATGATAGAAGCTGACGGGCCGGCTCAGCTATTATTTGCACCATACCAGTAAAGAGCAATACAATCATGCAAATCCAAATGACCTTAACCTGATTCCCAATTAGGATTGCCTGTGATCCTTTGGCATGCTGTACACTCGATAGATTCAGACAAATAAGTAGTGCGCTAACAAGCAATATCGCCAAAGCAATAATGTGAACAGCTTGTGATGCCGGTATAATCCAAGAGTAGATCTTCAATATCTCGCTTAAATCAGTTGAGGCTATCCACTTGGCTATAGATTTCAGAATCATTAGATTCTTATCTTATTCAAATACTGGAGGTGTTAAGTCAACTTCATCACCACTATGTCGATTGGCATAAGCACAACCAGTTTCGAAGGATAATGGTACTGAAATGAATGTCAGTTCATAACTATATGGGGTTTCATATATTCCTGGAGCGTCCACTGTGGTCTCAATAATGAGCATTTTGTTAGCAATGATTGATCCAGTTTTGAACTCACCCTGCTTCACTGAAAAACGCTCGATTATCTTTGTATCCATAGGTGTTTTAAGATCTCCTAAAACTTGGATTTCACTTTGCAACGAAATTCCTCGAGTCTCGACAACCAATGTATCGCCTTCCCAGTAACCAATTGATGTACCTTGAGCAGCAGGTATGAGATCTTCAGGGAATGACCGTCCATCAGTCCAGATACGTCTGTAACTACCATCCTGAACAAAAATGTGAAATGCATTCTGACTCCAAGCGAATTCAAACAACGATGGGTGTAAGTGTAGCGCGGGCATACCCGGAGTAATACATTTCTGTCGGTTGCTGTCTAACGACTCTCTATCTAGAAAAGATGTAGACGCAAATGCATCTCGAGTTTTTCTAGCTTCCTCGGTAAAAGGCACTCTCTCTGCAGAGCCTGCACAACAATCAAGCCAGCCAAATTTAACAGTCTCTCCAGTCATTGCCCAGGTTGCGTCCCACTTTTCCTGAATGCCTTCTGGTTCCAAAAAAATCTCTCTTGCAAATGTTTGATTTGCTAAAGCGATCCAGATAGAAAAAATGAATAGAATAGTAAAACATGATGAGACGATTGGCTTCAAACCCTCCTCTCGAAACAAAATAACTAAGTTAAACACTTCTATATCCCTCCTGAGTCAGGATTTGGCTCATTCGATATAGCTTTACTACTTAAAGAAGAACTCGGTGGTTTTAGGATTTCCTCACATGGTTCAAAGATAAAATCGTCGCCTTGAAAGTCAAGCTGCTCACCGGATGGAAGTATAATTTGGCGCCCTGAACCACCATTGCGACCATCCCGCATTGGATTAAACTGCATGCTGATTAGTTCGCCCTTTTTTACTGAGCTCTGGCTCCAACCATGTATGGCCATATTAGATGGATCTGCACCTTCAATCGCCCACAAAACGTCTTCACCATTTTCTTTAACAGTAACCCACAGCCAAGTATGAGGGTAGGAAAACTCAAATTTCCTAACGACACCTTCAATACTTTTGCAAACATTGAGGTCAAAGTGACCAAATGAATGGTGGGCAAATGCTGGAGAAACAATAAGCATTAACAACAAGGAAATAAAAACCGACTTTGTTATAAAGTGCAATGTTAGTGAGGTGATATATTGATTACTTGTTGTAGTATTTTTAAACTTTCTCATAAAATCTATTCCTTAAAATTAATTCAAATATTTTCTTTAACATACTAAGATCATCCTCGTTTTTTTTAACCTATATGAAATAAAAAAGAAGACGGCTCTTAGAAAAACTAAACTTAATCCATAGCCATATCATCACGTCTCTTCAAAATACTAGTACTATCTGGGCCCCTTTGCATAACTGAAATAATAGTACCACAACTGATTTCTTCCGGAAAATAGGCGATCCTGCTATTATGCGGCTTAACGGTATAACCTATTTTATTGCTTTCAAAAGGCAGTCCATCAAAGTTCACTAACTCCACCCCCTGTGATTTAATCTCATGGTAATAGTCTTCAATATCATCTACTTCGGCGACTATTTCAGCAATCGCACCATCACCTTTTTCCTTCAACCAATCCATTACAAGGCCAGGGCCAACAGGCTGAATCAACTCTAGCCAAACCGTTTTTTCATAAACACCATTTAAATCAATCATGATGCCTTCATAACCACCCATTTCTTTATTCATCTCGGGAGTAGATTCAATGGTGATCGGGCTCCTTTTAAGGCCAAGCACATCTGTATAGAATTTAGCACTTCGCTCTAAATCTTTTGCAACAATTACAATATGATCAATAGGAGGACCTTTTTTATCAGGCTTCAATAAAGCCCATTGCTCATCTCTTTGATTTAGCAGTTGCTCTTCATCGTCCATCGGTCGCTCATACATCTCTATGCCTGTCCCGAAGGTTAGTTCCTTGGGCCAGTGGGCATTCCGTGCCCCACCTTCATCGATTTCTTCACCTTGCTTTAAATCTACACCTATGTGGATTACACCGCCATCCGCACCAATAGGTGAGCCATCAAATTTCACTAGCTTAATGCTTTTTTTTATCATCTCTGCAATCACGTCATCGTAGACATGATCTCTGGCTTCAAAATCAAGCTCAAAGATTGTACCGTCTCCCATCTCATGTAATGAATCCATACCTGGCCCAGGACCAGTCGGTTGCATTAGAATAAGCCATAGCCCATTGCCATCAAGAAATACCCCTTTCATGGGGCCTAAATCTTCGTTTTCAGCGCTGACTTCAAAGCTCATAGGATGAACAGGCCAACCTACAATCTCAGAGAAAAAATGGATAGTTTTATCCATATCCTCAACCCATATCGCTATATGATCCAGCTTAAGATCATTCATACTATTTTCTTCCTGCTCAGTTTTATTTTGATTATAGGCCATATAATTTTTTTAGTAAACTCTTCAATAATGCACTAATAAAACTGATAAGAAGTTTTTAAAGCACTATATATTCTATATTTTCTTAACTTTACTTCATATGTTAATGAAGTTTATATAATTGTCTTTTTAAGCACTATTAGGCCGAAACATGACTCTGTTTCTTGGCAATAATTGAATGGCATGAGATACTCAATATTCAATAAGGATTTCTAGATAAGGAGTATAAGCCCATGAGTATCGAAGGACTACGTTTTGTGATTACAGGAGCTAGCGCTGGAATTGGTGCTGGTACTGCAAAGTTGGCGGCCAGCAAAGGCGCCAAAGTTGTTGTTTCAGATTTGAATGATAAGGATGGTGAATCACTAGTCACTGAGATCATTGACAGTGGAGGTGAAGCCATTTATCAACACTGTGATGTATCCGACGAAGATCAGGTAAAAGAACTAATGGCTAAAGCTTATAAAACCTTTGGTGGTATTGATATCTTACACAACAATGCTGGCATTCATGACAGTTATGTTAGCCACGATTTGTCTCTTGAAGCAATGAGCCTGGAAACTTTTGAGAAAGTTTTATCTGTTAATCTCACAGGTATCTTTCTTTGTTCAAAATATGCTTTACCCTTCCTGAAGGAAAGTTCACAGGCGTCAATTATCAACGCTGGATCAATGGGTACGGTTGCGGGCTTCCCAAATTGCTTGGCTTATGGAACGAGTAAGGGTGCTGTAGGCCTATTGACTAAAAATCTGGCTGTTGAGCTTGCACCTCATAGTATAAGGGTCAATTGCTATTGCCCTGGTTCAATCCGAACAGAAATGGTGGATAAATTTCTCGAAGCGGCGGATGACCCAAAAACCATGCTAAAAACTTTGACACAAGCCCACTTGATTCCGGGGATGGGAGACCCAATAGATGTTGCTGAACTCGTTTGTTTCCTAGCTAGTGATAAGTCGAGGTTTGTCAATGGCGTGTTATGGCTTATCGACGGTGGCACAATGGCATGGCGAGGAACAATGGACATACTCGGCATGGAGGAATAACTAAAAACCTTGTCATAGAAGACAAGCTGGCTATTTCTGAATTATTAAGTTACAGACCTTAAACGTTATCCCTGGATCAGTGGGTAATGTCATCATTTTCTTCGAGTAATAAAAAAAGGAGAATTCTTATTTCACTAATGAGTGCGTTCATTTCAAAGCCATCATGATCTTCATAGGTTAATTGCACACCTAACCCGTCGAGTAAAGCGTTTACAATTTTTGAAATATGATTTAAACGTAAATCTGAAAGATGGGGTGCAATCGTTTTTAACTCGTTTTCGAGACTCTTGCAATATTGCTCATTTTCTCTTTTCAGAATGTCAGCTAATTCAGTATTATGGTTTGCCTGTACACACAAAGTTTGCCATAAAATTCTATTCGGTTTTTTCATGAGATCGTAAGCACTCTGGATGATCGCGTCAAGACTACCTCTTTTTGAAGAAGCAGCTGTAACTGACAGTTTCAAAGATTCGGTAAATTTTGTGAGTTCTCGATCCATTATCGCTCTGAATAAATCGTTTTTTGTAGGATAATAATATTGAAGATTGCCATGGGTAATGCTAAGTCTTTCGGCAATTTTCCTAAAGGTCAAACTATTATAGCCTTCGTTAATTGTTATCTCTTTTGCAACATCAAGAATTTGCTCTCGGCGTTTCTGTCCTTTTGTCATTTTCTTCTTACTCCTACTCTTGCCTTGCTTAAAAATACCTGAGACATGGGAACTTTGCGCTTTACCCTTAATTTAATTGAGGGATTTTAGTATTTTATTTGGTCTATCTGATTCAGATTTATTGAACTTTTAGCAACATTATTTTAGGTCATTTATAAGGAAAAGGTTACGTACTTACTAAAAATAAATCAATCCATAGTATTAGTAAATTACAAAATATTGCCTCTCACCTTAGCTTATAATGCTTACATATTTAGAATACCTTATAAGATCTATTGGCCTATTTATATATCATTTATTGCTCTAATCAATAATCAATAGTGTCTGTTATCAAACAAAAATACAATTTTTCTTACCCTTAAATATAATGTTTTCGAGCCATGTAGATGAAATTTCAAAATGTAATTACATGCCCCAAAAATTATTGCGATAAACAATTAAATGGCCTATAGTTAAGTCTACTAATTTTATAAAGTTTTTTTTATTAAAGCTAAGATCAAAATTACTTATGTCTAAATCTAGATCAATAGGAGAAAGAATATAATGAATCAATTAAAAGATCCGCGAAATAAATTGTTGGCAATTATGAGTGCTATTGCACTATTTACCATGACGCCAACGGTTACATACTCACAGGACTCTGTGCTTTTAGATGAAATCATAATCACGGCCCAAAAACGTGAACAAAGTTTACAAGATGTTGGTGTATCGGTAACTGCTTTTACAGGGGAACAGCTAAAAGAGCTGGGACATACAATGTCTCAAAACCTCGTTGCACAAATACCCGGAGTGGAGAGTTTTAGTTTGGGAAGCGGTAACACATTTACAATACGTGGCGTTGGTCAAAATGACTACACCGCAAACCAGGAAGCTCCTGTATCCGTCTATGTTGATGAAACCTATGTGGCTTCAAACTTTTCGAGCCGCTTTGCAATATTCGATATAGAACGTGTTGAGATATTACGTGGACCACAAGGAACGTTGTTTGGTCGTAATTCAACAGGTGGCCTCCTTAACTTTGTCACCAAGAAACCCTCTGAAGAGGCTGGTGGATATATTGATCTGACTGTTGGTGAAGCAGGACGTAGTCGTGTTGAAGCTGCTGTTGGTGGACGATTAGGTGAGAATGCTTTGGGACGATTGTCATTCGTATATAACAAAGACGATGGGTTAATCGAAAATGACATAGGTGAGAACTCAAGAATGGCTGATGATCACACAGTTCGCGGCCAGTTGTTATTGCAACCTTCTTCGGATGTCGAAGTCCTCCTAAAAGCACAGTACGGTAAGGAGGATGGGGCGGCTAATGGTTTTTCCCATTCTCTACCTGAGGGAAGCGCAACTGACTTCTTCGGTTATGCGGGCACCGGAGACCCATACAAAACATCGACAAATCGACCATTCTTCCTCAAAGGGGATACAACCGACTTGATGGCTAAGATAACCTGGGATAAGGAGGATTATACAGTAACCTCAATTACCAATACCCAGGACATCACGCACGCCTATGCCTCAGATTCAGATGTCTCTCCATCAGATGCGTTTGCCTATCAGCAAACCGCGGATATAAAGCAAATTTCTCAGGAACTCCGTCTTAATTGGAGCGGGGACAAGACTCGTTCAGTGCTAGGCGCTTATTATCTCAATATTGATGGAAAATATACTTCAAATCAGCGTGGAGCTATATATTTTGGACCCCTTGTTTTTGAAACAAAGGCCGATCAAGACACAACCACCACTGCGATTTTTTACCAAAGGGAACATGACCTTAGTGATCAATTGATGTTTACTGCAGGACTGCGGTATAACAAAGACGATAAAGATTACACCTTATCATCTGTCGATTTTGGTTTCCCTGCTTTTTCTCCTTCAATTAATGATAGTGACTGGAACGGAAAACTACAACTCGACTATAGTATTGATGATGACACTTTAGTCTATGCAGGAGTACATCGAGGCATCAAGGGTGGTGGCTTTAACCAACCACTTACTCCTGTATCTGCAGCAGACATCGTTTACGATGGTGAAACACTCATCTCTTATGAGGGAGGGATTAAGAAAAGTTTATCAGATAGAACACGGGTGAATGCATCAGTTTTCGTTTACGACTATAGTGATTATCAAGCTTATTTTATTGATGGAGGTTTCAATACCACATTGTTTAATGCGGATGCCAAGTCACACGGTGCAGAGATCGAATATACGAGCAACCCGATTGATGGCCTGGATATTATTCTTGGTGCGTCCTATGTCGACACTGAAGTAAGCGAACTATCAACTGCAATTGCTCCTAGTGGCCAATCGGAAGCTCCTCTAGCTCCAAAATGGAGCTTAAATGGTCTTGCTCGTTATGCTTGGCCAACTTCTGATGGTGGCGAGCTATCATTTCAAGGAGACTTTCGTTGGGTAGATGATCACTATTTTAGTTTGGCTCAAATTCCAGTTCTTTTTCAAGGTTCCTATGCAGTAGTTAATGCCAGATTAGGTTATACAAGTATGGATGAAAAATGGAGCGCAACATTGTTCGTAAATAATTTAACCGACGAACGCTATAACCATTTTGCATACGATGCTTTAGCATTCTTCGGTAGCTATTCGAATCTTATTGGCGATCAGCGGTGGGTTGGTGCCAGTATCAGCTTCCGTTGGTAATTGAATGCATATTCTTAGAGATGACCCCATAGTAGGGGACGTCAAGCCCCCCCATAGAGATATAATGGCTTGTCGCCCCCTTCTTTGGTGAGTATTCCCGAACATTTGGGCTCTGGTTTCGGCCAACTCACTACTGCTGATGAAGTTCTTGCTGACATTGACCTAGCATCTAAGGTGGTGATGATCTCCGGCGGGTACTCGGGTATTGGCTTGGAAACAACGTTGGCCTTTCAGCGAGCTGGGGCGGTTGTTGTGGTTCTTGCACGACGTACAGATGTTGCTTCTGAAGCTCTGGGTCAACTAGAGCGTGTGGAAATATATGAAATGGATTTAAGCGATCTTCATAGCGTCGAGTCCTTTGCCAATCAATGGCTAGCGACTGGACGAACAATTGATATTATCATTAATAATGCCGCCATAATGGCTTGGCCTGAGACACGAGTTGGGCCTGGTTGGGAGGCGACTTTTGCTATCAACCACCTTGGTCACTTTGTGCTAGTTAACCGGCTAAAAGAGGCATTAAGCCCCATTGGTTCACGTATAGTGGCAGTAGCTTCTTCGGGTCACTTTCTGTCAGATGTTCGTTGGGATGATCTACACTTCGAGCATAATTATGACTGGTGGCAATCATATGGTCAGTCAAAGACAGCCAACATCCTCTTTGCACTGCATCTAGATAAGCTGGGTGCTAAGCTAGGGATTCATGCATTTTCCCTTCATCCAGGCTATATCATAACTCCCTTACAACGACATATTCCAGAAAAGGATAAGATAGAATATGGCTGGCGAACGCCAGACGGTAGTTTACCGGAGGGTTTTAAAACTCCTCAACAGGGCGCAGCTACAACAGCTTGGGCAGCAACTTCACCTCTTCTTGATGACCATGGGGGTGCGTATTGCCAGGACTGTGACATTGCGGTTCCATATAAAGATACAGGTAATTTTGAGCATGATATGAATGTTGGTGGTGTCAAACCATATGCGCTTGACTCAGATGCCGCCGCTAAACTTTGGAAAATTTCAAGCGAACTCACTGGGGTGGACAGCTTTGAGTAACTATATTATAAATAGACAAGACAAAGCATGCGTAAACCCTATGTCACTATCAATCAATAGAGGATAATAAAAAATGACTAAATACGGAAGACTTACTCCCGATACTTGGGGCTCGACCATGCCGGCACATAACCCCTCATACCAGAAGGGTCCGTGGTATTACCGAGACACGGAAGTAATTATGCTTACATACTTAACAGATGAAGATGCGGCTCTAGATATTCTTCCCTCTGATCTAGAATTAATTGAGCCCGCCACAGCATTTATGGTTATTGAGTATAATCACTTTACTACCGTTGGTGGCCCTTATGGTGAGGTTTACACAGGAATACTTTGCCAGTTTGAAGGTCAGGTATATGGTTATGTTAATTGTGTTTACGTAACTACAGAAAATTCACTTATAGCTGGTCGTGAAGTGTATGGGTTTGGGAAAAAACTCGCCCATCGTATTGAGTTGATAAGACACGGTACTGGCGAAATCGAGGCTATAGCTGAAATAAAGCCTGGCCATGTCGCAGCGAAAGCTTTTTTTCTTCCTAATGAAAACTTAGCTGCTTCAGTGCTTGAAGATCTGCCACTAGCTGTCTTAAAGGTCATACCTGACGTAGAAGGTGGTGATAAGCCAGCAATAGCACAGTTAAACTCAGTTTCATTTTCAGGCGTACCACATATAGGTCCAGATGGTAAGGACGAATTATTTGGCGGCTCAGCAACTTTGGAAGTCGATGCAATTTCTGATTTAAATTTGCCAGTTTTGGAAGTTGTTGATGCAAAATACATGCGAATGGCTGCAGACCTGCCTTATGGGAAAATTCTTAAAACTTATTAAGCGAAATGGAAATGAAAGAAAAAAATACTATAACAACAAAGCTACTTCTGGCTTCTGTGGCTGTGGTAACAGCAGGAGTTCTTTTTTACAATGTCATGCCACTTTATTTAGGTCAACTTCAAGAGTCAAACGGATTTTCACTAGCCCAAACCGGACTAATTGCTAGTCTTTTTTTTGGTGGATTTAATATTGCTAGCTTTTCATCTTACTTTTGGGTTAGGAAAGCTCCATTGTTCCAAACAACTCTAGGTCTTACTATATTGCTAATTCTCGGGCTGCTGTTGGCAATTTACCCATATGGTTTTTTCTATCAGGCAGTTATTACCTCTACTATAGGCTTTATTTCAGGTGCTATTGCCTCTATTGCATTCACAATAGCTGGCGATGCCAAGGATAGTACGCGATGGTATGGCCTCCAGACTGCAACAAATTCTGCTTCGGGCGTTATATTGCTATTTTTATTGCCTGTGACTCTTATCCCAATCTATGGTTTTTCTGGTTTAGTGTATGGGATGATAATTACCCTTATACTATTGATGCCTGCATATTTATACCTGGTGAGAACACCATTACCCACACCAAGCGCTATCATAGCGGATGAGAAAAATGATGTTACTTCCTCCCAAAATCTTCCGAGAACTCCTGCCTTAATCGCACTGGCTGCGGTAGCACTTTTACTAGTTGGAGCTTCAGCAGTCTGGGCATTTATTGAGCGTATTGCTGCTATTAATGAGTTTGACCCTGATGCTGTTGGAATGCTTTTAGGAATCTCTTTAGTCTTTGCTGTGATTGGATCTTTGATGGCTGCTGCAATCGGCAATCGTTTTGGAAATATTTTACCTTATCTTATCAATTGCCTCTTAATGATTGTGGGTATTATGGTAATTGCGGCAACAGATGTTCTTGTTAGTTATACCGTAGGAGCATGCATATTCCTATTTGGCTGGGCCGCTGCGACTGCATATGCTTATTCAATTGTTGCAGATGTAGACCCAGACGGAAAACATGTTGCATTGTCAGTTCTTGCTGTGGGTATTGGTTCAATGATTGGGCCAGCTAGCGCGGGCTTCTTGCTTGATTATGGATCACTACAACTGTTGCAATGGATGGTTATAGCGACCGTAGTTGCCTCGGTGTTTCTAGCTTGGATGAGCACACGTCCTGCGATAGGATAAAATTAATACCGACCCCTTGGACTGTTATTTCATTCATAGAATATTGGATCACGGCGGCCATTACTTTTGAATGTTTGATAAACACTCGTCTCATCTAGTAATGAACTTCAATATGGAATAGTGATGATTCTGTCATCTTAGTACACTCAATAATATTTCATTACTTACATTAGCGCCACAAATCACAATCAAAACTTTCTTATCTCTATATTCCTTACTTTCTTTCAGTAAACCAGCTATAGCCACACCAGCTGCTCCTTCAATGATCATCTGATGCTCACCTATAAAGTCTTTCATAGCTGAAGCTATTTCTTTCTCGCTAACAGTTATTGAGTGATCAACTACAGATTTACAAAAATCAAAGGTTATGGTCCCAAACTCTAGGGCTCCGGCAGTTCCATCAGACAGAGTATCTAAATGATCTATTGCTTCTATTCGCCCGCCTTCTATAGCATGATGCATGGCTGCAGAATTTTCTGGCGAACAAGCAATAACTCTTATGTCTGATATTTTTTGTTTAAGGTAACCACCCATACCAGAAATTAATCCGCCTCCACCCATTGCGATAAAAACTGAATCGAAATTTGAAT
>Ga0066836_10000276_pt1 | contig 23412 bp, 20 predicted proteins | sample ETNtaG_18_FD_71568 | JGI IMG/M metagenome (GOLD analysis project Ga0066836, IMG submission 71568) | Marine microbial and viral communities from oxygen minimum zone, Eastern Pacific Ocean - ETNP201302SV91 | ecosystem: Environmental > Aquatic > Marine > Oceanic | place: Pacific Ocean: Eastern... | reverse complement strand
GATTTCATCTCACAAGAAGTTACAGCAATTATTTTAGTGCCTTGTGACCGCCTCTCGATAGGCCCAGCTGTAAAAGCAGCTAACGAAAAAGGAATACCCGTATTCACAGTAGATGCAAAATGCGCGGCTGAGGGCGCTATTATTGCCGGCCATGTTGGCACTGATAACTTTCAAGGAGGAAAACTTGCTGGAACAGCCATGATTAACGCACTTGGGGATAACGGAGGAAAAGTGCTCATTCTTGATTTCAAGAAAGCTAATTCCTGCGTTCTTCGTGTAAACGGCTTTAAAGAGGTTATTAACGCTCACAACGCGCAACGCACTTCTGGAAAAATAGAAATTGTCGCTGAACTCGATGGCAATGGTGCTCGCACTGAAGGCTATCAGTCCACTGCTGACGCTCTACAAGCTCATGATGATTTAGCAGCAGTTTTTGCTATCAATGATCCATCTGCGCTCGGGGCATACACCGCCATAGAGGAAGCAAAAAAACAGGATCAAATAAAAATTATAGGCTTTGATGGACAACTAGATGGCAAACAGGCAATTAAGGACGGTAAGATTTTCGCTGACCCTATACAGCATCCTGACAAAATGGGCCGCCAAATCGTACAAAATATCATCAAATATCTTGCAGGCGAAGAATTTGAAAAAGAAACATTAATACCAGCAACTTTATACAACAAAGACTCTGCAGATAAAGATCCAGAGCTGAAGTAAATCTATCATGCCCAACACGGACGCGGCATCCAAAATCCCACTCCTTAGGATGCGCGGCATTCGGAAATCGTTTCCTGGTGTCAAGGCACTAAAAGGTGTTGACCTAACGCTGTACCACGGGGAAGTCCTAGCATTACTCGGAGAAAACGGCGCCGGAAAAAGCACGCTAATTAAAATCCTAGGAGGAGCCCACCAGCCTGACGAAGGAGTAATTGAAATAAACAACCAACCAGCTAATGTCAGTACACCTCAAGCATCTCAAGCATCCGGAATAGGAATAATATATCAGGAATTCAATCTCATTCCGTTTCTATCCGTACGTGAAAACATCTTCCTAGGGCAAGAATCTAAATTCATAAGCTTAATCCATAAAACAAAGGAAGAGATTAAGGCAAAAAAGCTGTTCGATCGCATTGGCATAAACATACCAATCGACACTGAATGCAATGCTCTATCAGTGGCACATCAACAAATCGTTGAGATCGCAAAAACTTTGGCACAAGACGCGCGAATCATCGTAATGGACGAACCCAGTGCAGCACTATCACCAAGGGAAACTGAAGGCCTATTCAAAGTCATCGAAGAACTAAAATCACAGGGGATTGGAGTTATTTATATTAGCCATCGACTTGATGAAATTTTCAAAATTTCTGATCGCATCACATTCCTACGTGACGGCCAATACATTGACACCCTAAAAACCAAAGAGCTCTCAAGAGATCAAGTGATCGAACTCATGGTTGGCCGAAGCATGAAAAATGAATTCCCAATACGCAACACAACCATTGGCAAATCCAGACTAAAAGTAAGCGAATTAAGCCAAGGAAACAAAGTGCAAAAGGTTTCTTTTGAAATCAAATCCGGTGAAGTTGTTGGTCTCACGGGACTAGTTGGGGCCGGACGAACAGAAACTGCCCGACTTCTATTTGGCGCAGAAGCAAAAGACAGCGGTAATATTGAGCTAGACGGAAAATTATTATCTATCAAAAAACCAAGAGACGCCATTCAACAAAACATATGCCTTTTAACTGAGGACCGAAAATCTCAAGGCCTTATCCTTAGCCAAACAATACGAGAAAATTTCAGTTTACCAAACCTGCTTCAATTCTGCACATGGCACTTCATTCGTAAAAAAGATGAATCCGAAGCCCTTTCTTTTTACGTGGATCAAATCAAAATGAAAATCACAAGCACTGAACAGATGACAAGCACCCTTTCAGGAGGCAACCAACAAAAAGTCGTCCTTTCAAAATGGCTACAACGCAATTCAGAGGTGATTATATTTGACGAACCAACTCGCGGCATTGATGTAGGAGCAAAATATGAAATATATCAACTAATCAACCAACTCGCTCAAAAAGGAAAAGCAATTTTAATGATAAGCTCCGAACTGCCTGAAATCCTCGGAATGAGCGACCGATTACTTGTTATGAATGAAGGCCGCATTACAGGAGAAATCCACAATCCCAGTGACGCTACACAGGAGGATATAATGAGACTCGCAACAAAAAGTGGAACAATAGCCGCATGAAGAATTTTAATTACATTCAATTCCTTTTCAATTACGGCACCCTCATAGTGCTTGCAGGACTATGTTGCTTGTTTAGTTACGTCACAATAGAAGAACAGTCATCTACAAGCACAGCTTCTGCAGAGCTTTTAGCAAAAAACATAAAAAAAAATCTTCCTGCCAACAGCAATATCATCGTACTTGCAAGACAAGGCAGCGAGGGAGAAAAATTTTCTGAAACTTTAACTAAAAAGTTAATTCAATACGGAATCAAAGTACATCAAACAATAGTTGGACAACCAGTGGATGCACGTAAAGCCATTACTAAGTTTGGCACAACCGGATCAAAACTTCACGGAATCGCTGCAGACAAGCATATGGCCAGCTTTGCGGATTCAAACCTAGAAAAAATTAGTGAGACATTCCCAAACTTGGCACAAACAATAATCTTTCAACCCAATAGTTATTATTGGCCGAACTTTTTAAAACGTGAAAATTTGCTAAATGTCATGAAGCAAATTTCCGTCGTTGCCATCATTGCAATAGGAATGACAATGATAATTATTACAGCAGGAATCGATTTATCCGTTGGTAGCTTAATTGCATTTTCAGGAGTAATTACAGCTTTAGCAATTCAATCACTAGGCGGAGATAATCCAGCAATGTGGCATCTTTGGCTTGGCGCTATAGCAGGAGCACTTGTTTGTGGTTTCATCGGAATGTTTACCGGCGGATTAGTTACAATTTTTAGAATACCAGCATTCATTGCCACATTAGGCATCATGTTTATTGCTAAAGGTTTAGCATTTATATTTTCAGACTCTGCGCCGGTTCCAATTGCAAACGAAGCTTTCGGCTGGCTAGGACGTGGCCGCACCTTTCTCGGCCTGCCAAACAGCGTTATCCTCATGTTAGGGCTTTTCTTTTTAGCCCATATTTTAATGACTAGAACCTCTATTGGCCGATATATCTATGCAGTTGGCGGAAACCCAGAAGCAGCACGATTGTCCGGCGTCCCAGTAAAATGGGTGCTAGTATTCGTATACACGCTAACAGGCCTGCTCGCCGGCCTTGGCGGCGTAATGGAAGCTTCTCTTCATATTACTGGAGACCCTAAATCAGGAGATCTCGTAGAACTCAAAGTGATTGCGGCTGTTGTTGTTGGAGGGACAAGTCTAGCAGGGGGACAAGGAAGAATATTAGGAACTTTAATTGGCGCCTTTATTATTGCTGTAATCAACAACGGAATGAACCTCACCGGCGTAGAATCACATATGCAAAAAGTAATCTACGGATCCGTTATCCTCATAGCTGTATTAATCGACCAACTAAAAATCCATTTAATGAAATTGAAAAAATACTAAATGAAGTCATTCAGCCTATACTCAGGAAGGGTTAATATAGGTTTTCAAAAAAGCCTCCTCAGATTCAATAGTACCAATAAGAACCAGCTCATCGTCACTTTTAAGAACTTCCGACGGTGAAAAATGTACTATGTGAGTGTCCTTACCTTTAACTTCTCTTTGTATTGCAATCACACTACACCCAGTGCGCTGCCTAATTTCAGACTCAACCAATGATTTGCCTTCAAGGTGCTCAGGCAGCTCAATCCTAAAAACATTCAACCCTTCAGCCAGCATAAGGATATCACTGTGCTTAAGAAGATTGAATATAATGTTAGCACCCATAGATGCATAAGAAGCAACAAAATCCGCGCCAGCACGATGAAGAGTGCTAATGTTACGTTCGCGATTAGCACGACTAATAATTTGAACCTCTGGAAATAATTTACGGCAATATATAGTGAGATAAATATTAGTATCATCATTCCCCGTTGTAACAATCACAGCTGAAGCATCAGCGATATTTGCTTTTTCAAGCACTTCGATACGAGCCGCACTGCCTTGCACATAGTATTTTTCATTACGAATTCGATCCGGAAGTTCTTCAATTATCACATACTTCAAGCCCCGCTTAGCCAAAGCGCGAGCGGCGGCTCGTCCCACGCGGCCTCCACCTAAAATCACAATATGAGATTCCTCCTTTTGATAAATACAGAATATCTCATTGTAGTGCTGAATCATGTCTTTTGACCCAGCTAAAACAAGCACTGTACTTTCATTAACCTTAGTATCAGGCCCCGCTCCCTTATACTCACCTCGCTCCCAAACACCGACGACACTAGTATTGGTCATCTCGCGAAAATTACACTCTGACAACGTCTTACCAACAAGTGGCGTTCCCATAACCATCGCCTCAGCAATTAGCAATTCATCGAAGTGACCAATTACATGAGCCATTGCATCATTAGCAATAGTACGACGAGCAAGAAATTGGCCAAGCAATTCACCTAACCGAATTACATTAGAGCTTCCGGCTAATTCAAGTATATCCACAGAAGCCTCCGACTTAGCTAAAGTGACCACTCTTACACGATTGTCGACCAACTCACGAACAGTGAAAGCAATATTAGCATTGGCTTCATCTTTACCAGTAGCAACTACCATTGAACATTGATCAACTCGAACGTTACTATAAAACTCAGGATCATCCAGCTCACCAACTGCCACAGAAAACCCCTCATCATGCAAACGCAACGCTTCATTTTTGTCTCGAACCAGCAGAACGTAAGTAATGTTGTATTGTTCCAACTTATGGATTAGCGCCCGCGACACAGCATCAAAGTTTGTAATAATAACGTGATCCCGCGTATCGGCCCCAAGCCTCCTAGGAGTCCTAGCCTCATTTTGAGCTTCAATCCAAGGCTCATATGCAAAGCGAATAAAAGCAAAAGGAAGAATAACCAACATAGACAACATCCCAAATAGCATTACAGCAATAGAAAAGAGTTTTCCCTGCCATTCACCAAAAGTGATCTCACCATACCCAAGGGTACTCATAGTAACCATCGTCCAGTAAAAACCATCAAACCAATCGTAACTCTCACCCCTGCCTTCAGCTTCCATTAACAAATGAAAGACAGAACTCGAAATCAAAATAAAAACCAACACGATGATGATCAACTTCATCAACTGGCTAATATTTCTACGACTGGAAGTTTCACTACCTGTAACAGAATAAATAATGGAAGATAGTGACTTCATTATGATAACGTTACTCCCGTCAACAATTGAAAGTTTAAAAGAAAATCGCGGCACCGCATGCGCCGCAAAACCAAATATTTGAATAATATCTTTATTTTCATCAGCACGCCGAAATCGCTGGTGACTTTTACACCCGAATGAACAATTAATATCCATCCCGACTCGACTACAAACACTTAGACCAGTTAGTTTTCAGCCTATCGACCGAACAGAGCTAATCCAAGCGTTACGACAGCGTTTTGAAAAGAAGAATTTTCACAACAATCGCTATTACTTTAAAATAAGACACTTGGACAAGTGCATAATCTTAAGTATTAATACCCAAAGGGAAATTTAAATTAATTAGATTAAATGAAATCTCGACCACGAATTGGAGAAACAGCAGAAGTACAATTTGTAGCGGAAGATAAGCATGCAATCGATTTTGCAACAGAAGGCATGCCTTCTGTACTATCAACCCCTTGGCTCATATGGTTCATGGAACATTCAGCTAGAAAGGCAATGCTCCCATACCTTGAACCTACAGAAAGCACAGTCGGCATGACCATAGATATCGATCACCTAGCAGCAACGCCTACCGGAAATAAAGTAACCTGTAAAGCACAGGTACTTCGAACAGAAGAAAACAAATTCCACTTTAAAATAGAAGCTTTCGACGAACACGAAAAGGTAGCCTCTGGCTTACACAAACTGGCAGTTGTTGATAAAACCAGATTGGCAAATCGAGTTAAACGCAAACAGAAAAAAATATAACTTCAAGTAATCAAATCATGCACAACCTTACCGTGCACATCAGTCAAACGAAAATCCCGACCAGCGTGACGGTAAGTAAATTTCTCATGATTAAAACCAAGCATTGCCAGCATGGTTGCATGTAAATCATGCACATGCATTCTATCCTTCTCCGCCCTAAATCCAAATTCATCAGTTGCTCCGTAGACAGTCCCGCCTCTTGCCCCTCCACCAGCCATCCACATCGTAAAGCCATGATGATTATGGTCTCGGCCATTTATTTTGCCGGCATTAGCACCCGGCGTGGGCAACTCCACAGTTGGGGTACGCCCAAATTCACCGCCCCATAACACTAGAGTCTCCTCAAGCAAGCCGCGCTGCTTCAAGTCCTGCAACAAAGCACCAATCGCTTGATCACATTGCCCAGCAAGACGGCGATGACCAACTTCAATATCATCATGGTTATCCCACGGTTGACCACTCCCATGCCAAACTTGAACAAACCTAACCCCACGTTCTACCAATCTTCGAGCAATCAAAAGTTGCCGAGCCTGCGTTCCTTTGCCATAAGATTCGCGAATATGCTTTGGCTCTCGATTGATATCGAAGGCATCAGCTGCCTCCATTTGCATCCTGTAGGCCAATTCAAAAGACTGAATCCTCGCCTCTAGTTGCGCATCTTTTTGACGCTTAGCCGCGTGTCTTTGATTAAGTAATTGGATGAAATCTAACTGCCGCCGCTGTTCTTCAAGAGAGAGTTTACGATTCTTGATGTGTTCAATAAGTTTTTCAACTGACGTATGACGAGTGTTAATATGAGTGCCTTGATAGATTCCCGGCAAAAAACCAGACTGCCAGTTTTGAGACTCTTGGATTGGGTATCCAGGGCACATAGATATAAAGCCTGGAAGATTTTGGTTTTCACTACCTAGGCCATATGTAACCCACGAACCCACGCTCGGCCGAATCAATCGCGCCTCACCGCAATTCATTAACATCAAAGATGGCTCATGATTTGGAATATCAGCATGCATGGAGCGGATGACCGCAATATCGTCAATACACTTGGCGGTATTAGGGAAAAGTTCACTAATTTCAATACCACTCTGACCATAGCGCTTAAACTTAAAAGGGCTTGGAAATGCTGCCCCTGTCCTACGCTCGGTACGAAGATTCTTCATCGGCAACAGTTTTCCGGCATACTTTTCAAGCACTGGTTTTGGATCAAAAGTATCAACATGAGAAGGCCCACCATTTAGAAATATATGAATTACCCTTTTTGCTTTTGGGCGAAAATGCGCACCTTTGACAGCAAGGGACGAATTACCCAATATATTGGGCTTATTTGAAAGCATTGACCCTAATGCCAAACCTCCCATCCCTATCCCCGATCGAGATAGATATTCTCGACGAGTCATAAAACTATCACTCAGCTTTTGAGAATGATGATGCATGACAACAAAAAAAATACCCGCCTAAACAAATAAGCGCTACATGAAAATTCAACCTCAATGACTGGATTGTTGCCAGCAAGGGATGTTGATGTTTCAATTCGCCACATGTTCACTTCGATTCGATTCTTACATGTTTTCCTCACACTAGCAGCATTTGCATACGTGGGTCATAAACAGGCTCAAGCAGGAGAGAATCTGCCAAATATTCTATGGATCACAAGCGAAGACAACGGGCCTCACCTAGGATGTTACGGCGACTCTTATGCTACAACCCCAAATCTGGATCGCTTATCAAAACAAGGAATCCGCTATACTAAAGCAAGTTCAACCGCGCCAGTTTGTGCCCCAGCAAGAACGACGATTATTTCAGGCATATACCCTCCTGCAACTGGATCTGAACATATGCGCAGCATGACTCACCTCCCAAAAAATTTCAAAATGTACCCTACCTATCTGCGTGAAAAGGGATATTACTGCACAAATAATTCAAAAAAAGACTACAACCTAAGAGAGAACGGAGAAGTTTGGCATGAAAGCAGTAGAGATGCCCACTGGAAGAACCGCCCCGAAGGTAAACCTTTCTTTGCCATATTCAACCTCACCATTAGTCACGAGAGTCAGATTAGAAATAGGATTTCACCATCAAACAAAATACACGATCCAGCTAAAGCCCGTATTCCTGCCTACCATCCTGACACGCCAGAAGTCCGTAAGGACTGGGCTCAATACTATGATCGCATCACAATGATGGACAAACTTGTCGGCAAGGCGCTTAAGGAGGTAAGTGATGCCGGACTAGAAGAAGATACTATTATTCTATATTACGGAGACCACGGATCAGGCATGCCGCGTAATAAACGATGGCCATACTTCTCCGGGTTAAATGTCCCGTTTATCGTACACGTTCCTGAAAAGTATAAACATCTCGCTCCAACAGAATACAAAGCAGGCGGAACAAGTGATCGTCTAATTGGATTCATCGACCTCGCCCCAACAGTATTGAGTATAGCCGGCATTAAACCTCCCTCGCATTTGCAGGGGAATGCATTCATGGGAAAACACATAGATAAAGCACCAGAATTCAGCTACGGATTTCGTGGCCGAATGGATGAGCGATACGATATGGTTCGCACTGTGTTTGATGGGCGATATGTTTATATTCGTAATTATATGCCTCACAAAATTTACGGTCAGTTCATTTCATATATGTTTAAAACGCCAACTACTCGTATTTGGCATGAAATGTATCAATCCGGTAAACTTACCAATACTCAATCTAAGTTCTGGCAAACCAAACCAGCAGAAGAATTATACGACTTAAATAATGACCGAGATGAAATAAACAACATTGCCAAGTCAAAGAAGCACGCCGATATCATTAAACGAATGCGCAGAGCTCATGTTAAATGGGTAAAAGATGTTAGAGATATCGGATTCCTGCCAGAAGCAGAAGTTCATTCTCGATCAAAAAAAGACTCGCCCTATGAAATGGGCCACGATTCGATCCGGTATGATTTAGATGAAATTTTTCAAGCCGCTAACATTGCTACTCGCCTAGGTAAAAAGAATACTGAAAAATTACCAAAGCTAATGGAAAGCAAAGATAGCGCGGTTCGATACTGGGGCGCGATGGGCTACCTTATTCGCGGCAAAAACGGGCTACGTAAAGGTCGCAAGATTTTGCTCAATGCGCTAGAAGACGAATCCCCAAGCGTAAGGATTATCGCGGCTGAGTCTCTTGGTAAATTTGGTAATAAAAAAGAGGCAAAACTAGCTGCAGACTTGCTAATAAAATACGCTAACCCGGAAGTGAACGGAATATCACTTTCAATGCTATCACTCAATGCGATTGACTATCTTGATGAAAAAGCTGCCCATCATAAAGAAACCATCTCCAAGTTACCTAAAATTGATCCAAACGCCGATCCCAGAACACGCAATTATGCCGGCAATCTGATCGGCAAGATTATAAAAGACCTGAAGTAACAGTTAATTACATCCAGCATCAAAGCAAGTGCTGTTCAACAAGCTCTTGAAAACCTCAATACCAGCCAAGGTATAAAAAAGAGAGTCGTTGCTGATAATTTAAAAAACCCCATAAGTTGATAATGTATAAGTTTGGCATCATATTCAAACTTACCCAGATCGGATTCACTAATGCCAAAGAATTTTGCATGAACCGATACCATAAGCTGATCAGCAAAAAATAAAACAGCAACCCAACTCAGCAATAAAACAATCGAAACCACTAGACAGCGAAAAGCGATTTTTTCCAATCCGGCTGGCAATTCAGACTTAAGTTGTTTCATTACTAAAAAGTACACCGGCCATCTTACATCACAAGCTAGAAATTAAGCGTATAAATCATCAATGCCTAAGTTGGCAATCAAGCGAATTTATATTATTAATGAGCCATGCATTTCACCAGCAAGATCACATTCATAGCCTTATTATTAGCAGGCGCTACAACACTGCATTCATACAGCTCAAAAACACCCAACATAATACTCGTTATCACCGACGATCAAGGTTATGGCCCCATTGGAAGACACGGACATCCTTGGATCAAGACACCGAACATTGATAAACTTTACGACACCAGCACACGATTCACACGATTCATGGTGAGCCCCACCTGCGCGCCAACTCGTAGTGCATTAATGACGGGACGGCATCCAATGAAAAACGGCGTAACACATACCATACTCGAACGCGAGCGTATGACCCTCAAGGCCACCACACTGCCACAGGTACTCAAGCAGGCCGGCTACACGAGCGGTATTTTTGGCAAATGGCACCTTGGCGATGAGGAGCCACATCAACCACACAAGCGCGGTTTCGACGAGGCTTTCATTCATGGGGCAGGAGGCATTGGCCAAGCGTACAATTGCAGTTGTGCAGATGCTCCGGGCAACAAGTACTTTGACCCAGTCGTGCGACACAACGGATCTTTCGTAAAAACCAAGGGCTTCTGCACCGACATTTTCTTCACCGCCGCACTTGGTTGGATCAAGGAAAAGAAAAAGGGCAATGCTCCGTTCTTCGCATACATAACCACAAACGCACCACACGGCCCGTTCATAGCTCCACCAAAGAACACCAAACAATTCACCGATCGCGGCTTCGGCAAAACGCAGGCTGGATTCTACGGCATGATCGAAAATATTGACGAAAATATGGGGCGATTAATGAACAAGCTGCAGGAGTGGGATTTATACAAGGATACAATCCTTATTTTCATGAGCGACAATGGCATGACCGGCGGCGGCTCCGGCCGCCAAGGACAGGAGGTCGCCAAGGGTTATCCGTTTTTCAACGCCGGGATGAAGGGTCTCAAAGGCAGCGCCGAGGAGGGTGGCGTGCGCGTGCCATTCCTCGTTCGCTGGGATAGCCAATGGGAGTCCGGCCGGGATATTGAAACACTCAGCGCACACATCGATGTACTGCCCACCTTTGCCGAGATAGCCGGCATCAAAAAGCTTCCGATTAACCAAGTAGAGGGTCGCAGTTTTCTCCCGCTGCTAAACGGAAAGACAAAGAAGCTTCCGGACAATCGCTACCTGTTCACACACCGCGGCCGTTGGCCAACCGAAACTGACCCCGACGAACATAAGTCCTTCAACTACTCGATTCGAAGTGAAAAGTGGCGCTATGTTGCCCCTCAATCTTCAAGGAAAGCAACCAAGACGCAAGGCAGCCTCTACAACATGAAAAAAGATCCGGGGCAAAAAACCAACATCATCAAAAAACACCCGGAGGTCGTCGAAAAGATGCATGCAGCCTACGATCAATTTTGGAGCGATGCTCGGCCTCTCATGGTCAACGAAGGCGTCCCCATGTCGAAAACTCGCCCCTACCACGTCTGGTTCGAGGAACAGTCAAAGAGCGACGGCATCCCTCAGTGGACACCACCAAAATTGTAGACTGTAAATCACAAACAATTATCGATCATACGATACAGAAATTATCAACCTATGAACTTACTACGCTATCTCTATTTATTATTAATAATCCTTTGTCACAGCATAACAACACATGCCGCCAAGCAAACGAACTTCCTGTTCTTACTCGTAGACGACATGGGCTGGGCAGATATTGGCGCAAACGGCAGCAAGTTTCACGAGACACCCCACATCGATCGTTTGGCCAAGTCAGGTATGCGGTTTACGCAGGGCTATGCCGCCGGGTCAGTCTGCAGCCCTACTCGTGCGAGCATCATGACTGGCAAGCACCCGGTCAGAGTCGATATTACCGACTGGATTCCCGGGCAATCCAATCTCTCAACTAATCCCCTGCTCCACCCAGAGGATCGCCACAGTTTACCACTGGAGGAAGTCACCATTGCTGAGGAGCTCAAACAACACGGATACCAGACTTTCTTTGCTGGAAAATGGCATCTGGGCAAGGCAGGTGAGTGGCCAACCGATCAGGGTTTTGACATCAATATTGGTGGTCATCACAAAGGTTCGCCTCCAGGTGGCTACTACGCGCCCTGGACTAACCCCGCACTTAAGGCAAAGAAGAAAGGCGAATACCTGACCGAACGCCTCACAGATGAGTCAGCCAAGTTCCTTGAAACCCGAGATAAGTCCAAACCCTTCCTGTTGTATCTCTCCTATTACAACATCCACACACCGATTCAGCCATACAGAAAAAGAATCGACCACTATAAGGCCAAAGCCGAAAATACTTTCACAGGTCCCACACCAATCCAGACGGAGCACGACGGTAAAAACCGAATGCGACAGGACAATCCAGCCCTCGCCTCAATGGTTTCCGCCGTAGACGACAGTGTCGGTGTGCTGCTCGACAAGCTCGAAGAGTTAAAACTTAACGAAAATACCGTCGTGATATTTTTCAGTGACAATGGCGGCCTTAGCACGCTCCGCCGGATCGGACCAGGGTGCAATCTTCCACTTAGAGCTGGAAAGGGATGGCTGTATGAAGGCGGAATTCGTGAACCTACTATCATAAGCGCACCAGGCATTACTAAACCAGGAAGTATATCTACAAAACCAATAATAAGCATGGATTTCTTCCCGACCATCCTCGATCTTGCCGGACTACCTCTCAAGCCTGAATTACACGTTGATGGCGATAGTTTATTAACCCAATTAAAAGGCAATGATTCCGGCAATCGAACATTTCATTGGCACTACCCACATTACCATGGCTCCACTTGGAAACCAGGCGCAGCAATTAGAGACGGTGACTGGAAATTAATTGAATTTTATCACTACAATAACTTTGAGCTATATAACTTGGCGAACGATATTGGCGAGCAAAATAATTTATCTAAAACCCGCCCTAGCAAGGCGCAAGAATTAAGAGAAAAACTTAATAAATGGCAAAAGAAAATGAATGCACAGATGCCAATTCCAAATCCAAATTACACACCAACCCAAAAACCGAATTAAAACTTAAAAAACAACATATTAATCACTATATAAATTACTATGAGCTTTTCAAAGATTGCTTTTCTTGGAACAGGATTAATGGGTGGGCCAATGTGCAAAAATATTCTTAAGTCCAACCTTCCTTTAACAGTTTGGAATCGAAGCAAAAACAAAACCAATCAACTTGAGACGTTGGGAGCTAAAGTCGCCAGCTCACCACATGAGGCTGTTACAGGAGCGGAAGTAATCATCACAATGTTGTCTGATGGTACAGCTGTTGATGATTTAATTTTCAAGCAAAACGTTGCCGAAAACATATGTAAAGGGTCTACACATATTGACATGGGATCGATTGGAGCTCATGAGGCCATCGATCATTCAAAGAAACATATTATAAAAGGCATTAACTATCTTGACGCTCCAGTTTCCGGAGGCACCAAGGGGGCCGAAGCCGGAGAACTAGCAATCATGGCGGGAGGAAATGAAAAAAATTTTGAAGCTATGAAAGATGTTTTTAATTCTATGGGACAGTCGACTTTTGTGGGGCCAAACGGTTGCGGGCAATTGGCAAAATTAGCGAATCAAGTAATTGTGGCAATTACAATCGGGGCAGTTAGTGAAGCATTAATTCTAGCTGGAGAAGGTGGAGCGAATCGAGCACAAGTAAGAAAAGCACTACAAGGCGGATTTGCTTCAAGCCGAATTCTTACAGAACATGGGCAACGCATGATTGATCGCGCATTCGAACCAGGAGGACCAGCTAAATTTCAAGTCAAAGATTTACGTAATGCTATAAAGGCCTCAGAACAACTAGACCTCAATCTTCCAATAACCAAACTCATTCACAAACTATTTAGAGACATGGTGGATAGCGGAAAACCAGATATGGACCATAGCGGCCTACTTACGCATCTAGAGGAAATTAACAATATCTCTAACCCATAAATGAAAGTAATTATTACCGGTGGAGGCGGCTTTCTCGGCTCACAACTTGCAACCCACCTTCTAGAAAAAGGAACGCTTTCCGGACAAAACGGAAAACAGGAACAAATAGAACAAATAACTCTTATTGACAAAAATTTCCCTGCTTCAAATTCAAATGATCGCATTAAAGAAGTTTCTGGAGATATCAGTGACCGAGAGACCATTGAGTCAACGATTGATAACACCGAGAGCATTTCCATCTTTCATCTTGCTTCGATGGTTAGCGGTGAATGCGAAGAACAATATGATGATGCTATTCGAGTAAACCTTGATGGTGGCAGAAACATTTTTGAAACGGCACGTAATATTAAAGGGCGACCACGTGTTGTCTTCGCCAGCAGCATCGCCAGCTTTGGAGGGGCCGCAATGCCGACACCAGTCAGCGACATCGCCAAGCAAACACCACAAACTACTTATGGAATGACTAAGGCAATATGTGAATTACTAATTAATGACCATACTCGAAAAGGTCATTTCGACGGACGATCCGCCCGACTGCCAACGGTAATAATCCGTCCCGGAAAACCGAATGCTGCAGCCTCAAGCTGGGCCAGCGGAATGTTCAGGGAACCGCTCAACGGCGAGGTCTGCGAATTGCCGATAAAGCGCAACCAATCCCATCCAATGACCGGCTTTAAAACTGTGGTTGACTCCTTTGTGGCTCTACATGAAATTGAAGAAGAAAAACTTGGAGATGATCGAGCCTTCGGACTACCAGCACTTTCAGTTACTCCAATCATGGCAGAAAAAGCACTTCAGGAAGTATCAAACGAGAAAAAAATAAAAATCGGCAAAATTGAAGACGCATTTGAACCCCGGATCCAATCAATCGTCGATAATTGGCCCACAGCAGTAGACGGGCATAGATCCATAGCCCTTGGGCTCCCTCAACCCACATCACTCAAGCAAATTATAGAGCAATATCTTGAACACTTTAATTAACAATCAGATAGGCTCTCCACCTCTCAAGTGCTTGCTGCCTCAAACACTTTGCATCAGTCTTTCGCACCTCAAATAAAATGAGACACAGGACCATCAACAACAAACTATTTGCCGAAAATCGAAAACGCCTATCGGAATTTTTGACTCCCAAATCTTTGGCTATTGTAAATGCCAACGACATCCTCCCTACAAATGCAGACGGAACTCTCAATATGCAGCCGAATGCAGATCTTTTTTTTCTAAGCGGAATCGAACAAGAACAGAGCATACTTTTAATTTTCCCTGATGCGGCAGACGAGAAAAACCGTGAAATACTTTTTCTCAGAGAACCAAATGAACATTTAAAGATCTGGGAAGGCTATAAACACTCCAAAGCGGATGCCAAAAAAATTTCCGGCATAAAAAATATTCAATGGTTATCAGATTTCCCAATTATCTTTCGATCTCTAATACTCGAGTCTGAAGCAGCTTACCTGAACAGCAATGAATATAAACGAGCACAAGTTGAAACTGAAACTCGCGATATCCGGTTCATCCGACAATGCAAGACAGATTTTCCTTTGCACGATTTCCGACGACTAGCCCCCCTGCTCCACCAACTAAGAGTAACTAAAACAGATTTAGAAATCCAATTATTAAAGGAAGCTATAGACATCACAGCAAAAGGGTTTCGACGCATGCTCCGCTTTGTAAAACCTGGAGTGAGCGAATATGAAATTGAAGCAGAACTTGCACGGGAATATATCAAACGCAGAGGAAAATTTGCATACTCACCAATTATTGCATCCGGGAAAAACAACTGCGTTTTACATTATCTGCAAAACGATCAAATCTGCAAAAAAGGACAACTGCTACTAATGGATGCAGCCTCAAGTTATGCCAACTACAATGCGGACCTCACTCGAACAATACCAGTTGGAGGCAAATTCACCCGCCGTCAGAAGGCAGTTTACAACGCAGTGCTTAGGGTTCTGCGAGCAAGCATTAAGGGTGCGACCGCCGGAAAATTACATAGTGAATGGCAAAAAGAATCGCAATCTCACATGAATGAAGAGCTAATCAAACTCGGGCTCCTCAAAACAAACCAAGTGAAAAAGCAGGACCCAAATAATCCAGCATGCCGAAAATACTATATGCACGGACTTGGACATCCACTTGGATTAGACGTGCACGACGTTGGCGATTTAAACATTCCATTTTTACCAGGCACCGTACTAACTGTAGAACCAGGAATATACCTGCCAGAAGAAGGGTTTGGTGTTCGGCTCGAAGACGATATCATTGTCACGGAAAAGGGCCCATTAAACTTGATGAAGAATATTCCAATCGAAGCAAACGAAATTGAATCAATTATGAATCGCTAAGCATATGAGTTCCCGATTTCTATTGATTATATTGTTTAGCGCTATTTCACTGATACACGCAGACCAATTCTCGACTGACAAACTAATTGCTTGGTGCATCGTTCCTTTCGACTCTCAAAAACGCAGCCCATCTCAACGCGTACAAATGCTCAAACAACTTGGCATCAAAAGAGTTGCCTATGATTGGCGTAAAGAAAATATACCAGAGTTCGAGGAAGAAATTATTCAATACAAAAGAAATGGAATTGAATTTTTTGCGTTTTGGAGCACACATGAACTCGCGTTCCAATTATTCAAAAAACACCGCATTCAGCCACAGATTTGGAAAACCGCATTCAGCCCGATCAGCGGAACACAAAAAAATAAGACAAATGAAGCTGTAAATAAAATCTTACCCCTTGTTAAAAAAACACGTGAACTAGGCTGCAAACTAGGCTTGTACAATCATGGCGGTTGGGGCGGCGAACCACAAAACCTCGCATCAGTATGCCAAATCCTTCGCGATACCCACAATGCAAGCCATGTTGGGATAGTTTATAATTTTCACCACGGGCACAATCATATCAATGATTTCAAAAAATCACTTAAATTAATGCAACCATATCTTCTCTGCATCAACCTTAACGGAATGAACTCAGACGCAAACCCTAAAATCCTTCCGATAGGTCAAGGCCAGCACGACATTGAAATGATACAACTCTTAAAAGAATCAAATTACGATGGTCCAATTGGAATTCTTGATCATCGCAGCGACACCGATACTAAAACCGCCCTACAACTCAATCTTACCGGTCTAAAAGATATATTAACTAAAGCCAAATGAATAATATAAGGTCAATAATAGCATAAAAAGTCTCTAGTGAATTTTAAACTCATTCAACTTTCGAACTGTGATTCGTAATATTATTTTTGACTGGTCAGGAACTCTTGTCGACGACCTTCCGGGCGTGTGGAAGGCAACTAATCACGTCCTCGAACAGGCTGGCGCCCAAACACTAACCTTGAATGAATTCCGCTCTGAGTTCGAACTGCCTTTTACTAAATTCTACGATCGATTCATTCCTGATATCCCTCTACCAAAACTTGAAAAATGGTTTCATGGATACTTCGAACAAGTAAGTAGTGATGTTAGCGCACTCCCAAATACAATTGAATTTCTAGAATTCTGTAAGCAAAAAAGAATACGTTGCTTCATTCTGAGCACGGTTAAAGCTGATTACTTTTTTAGCCAAGCAAAGAACACAAAGATGGAAATATTTTTTGAAAAAACTTATCTTGGGATTTGGGATAAAAGAGAGAAAATAAGAGACATACTAACTGATAACAATTTATCACAAGAAGAAACAATATATGTTGGCGATATGCAGCATGATGTAGATACAGCACATCATGGAGGCATACATTCATGCGCTGTTCTCACTGGATACAACACTTTTGATCAACTCAAAAAAAGCAGCCCAACACTTATCACCGAGGATCTTTCCGGCCTTAAGAAAGCACTCGAAACTAATCAAATGAACCTCACTGCAGGCAAATCACAACAAGTCCCGCCGATCGCTCCCATTGCCACAGTAGGCGCACTTATTTACAACTCACAAAAACAAGTCCTCATGATTAAAACTGATAAGTGGTCAGGTAAATGGGGCATTCCTGGCGGCAAGATTGAATACGGAGAACCTTCTGAATCCGCACTACGCCGTGAAATAGCTGAAGAAACAAATCTAACCATTTCGAATATTAAATTCATTTTATCTCAAGACTCAATAGAGTCCGATGAGTTTTTCAAACCTGCACATTTCATTTTACTGAATTACACTTGCACGATCGCAGGAGAATCAAATATTGAATTGAATGAGGAAGCTCAGGAATATTGCTGGGTTAAAGAAAAAGAAGCACAACAATTAGAATTAAATAAACCAACAAGAGTCTTGCTCGAAACAATACTATCTCAAAAAGACTCATCTAATCATGAATGACAAAATAACCATTGAAGACTTGGAAGTTGAATTTCATATAGGCGTTCCAGATGAAGAAAGAATTAAAGCCCAAAAACTACTAATTACTATTGAAATATTTAAAGAATTAAGCTCAAGCGCGGAAAGTGATGACTTGAGCAAAACCATTGATTACTTTTCAGTGAGCCAAGAAATAAAAGCACTAGGAGAAAATCGGAGCTGGAAACTCATCGAGACTTTAGCCAAGGATATCTGTGAACTTGTATTGAGCAACTTCAAAGCAGAATCAGTTAGAGTGGTTGTTAAAAAGTTTATTCTCCCAGACACACAATGGGTAAGCGTAGATATAACTCGAAAAATCTAGTGTTGATTTATAGTCATAATTTCAAGAAAAACACTGAACAATCAGTGGCAGCCAATATAATCCCTGATGAGAAATAGATTCTTCACTATTTTTTCGCTCTCCTTATTGGCACTTCCAGAGAATTTCCTAGCCACACAACCGACCGGCGTTAAATATTTGGAGCTAGGCGAAAAAAAGGAACCATCTATTACAAAAATATTAACTTGGGATTCTTTAGGTAAGAGGTATCAATCAAGATTAGATGAGTTAGATATCAAATTTGAATTTCATTTCCTAAATAAAACAAAAAAAGAAATTAGCATTAAACGCACCTTTACATCATGCGGATGCACTGTTGCAAAACTACCCACAACTCCATGGGTTATAAAACCCGGACAAAAAGGAAGCATCCCTATCACTATGGATGTCAGAGGAAAAAGCGGTGTTATAGAAAAACAAACAACTGTAATCACTGACCTAGGTAACGTGATACTTACAACCAAGGTTGCAATAGGAGCTGTTAGGAGTAGCAATAAGCCTCGCAAACGATCCAAAGAAGAACGCGCTGAGAATCTGAAATTAGCAGCACAAAACAGACAGGCAATATTTCAAAACAACTGTGTTGAATGCCATGTCGAGCCCACAAAAGGCAAACGAGGCCGTCAGCTATATGCAACTGCTTGCGGAATCTGCCATGACGCAACAAACAGGGCATCATTCGTTACTGAACTACGCGCTATATCCAAAGGCAAAAAGCAAGCGTATTGGGAACAATGGATAAAAGACAGCAAACCAGGCACACTCATGCCGGCCTTCGCCAAAGAAAATGGAGGACCACTTGACGACTCACAAATTAAATCACTAGTGGCATACTTAATTCGTGTTTTCCCACGCGAGCTTAAAACAAAACAAGTTATCGCAAACTCTCTAAAAACAAAGGAGCCCCCCCTTAAATGAGCGGCGTCTTTATAACATTTGAAGGCATCGAAGGATGCGGCAAAACAACCCAGATAAAGCGATTAGCAAATCGATTGGATGAACTTAAATACAATGCAACATTAATAAGGGAACCAGGCGGCACTGATATTGGCGAAGCAATACGTGAAATCGTCAAACATCCCCCAGGAGACGCTCCAATTTCTGCATGTACTGAACTACTACTCATGAATGCTAGCAGAGCCGAATTAATCCAACAAATAATCCAACCTGCCCTAACAAAAGGACACGCAGTCCTTTGTGATCGATTTTATGATTCCACCTTGGCCTACCAAGGATACGGCCGTCAACTCGACTTGAAAAAAGTTCATCAAGCCATCGAATTAGCCATTGGAAACACCAAACCTAATCTAACACTTTTATTGGATATCCCATTAGAGGTTAGTACTGAACGCGTAAAGGACAGACAACTTAAATCCAATGAAACCAATGATCAATTTGACCGGTCTGGTGAATTATTTTTTAAACGAGTGCTGGACGGATTCAAAACTCTAGCTAAGGCTGAACCAGATCGTTTTCGAGTTATAAACGCCAACCAATCACCGGATGATGTCAGTAACGATATATGGCAAGTAGTCAAAGAGAAGATTTAACAAGAAAAATGGAAAACAAACTTAACCAACAAGAACGTCGCAAAGCTTATTGGCGATCAAATTTACGGATACTAGCAGCCCTCATGTCTGTCTGGTTTATTGTCTCATTTGGATGCGGAATACTTTTTGTAGACACATTAAACAAAATTTCGATCGGAGGCTCAAAACTTGGATTTTGGATGGCGCAACAGGGCTCAATTTATGTCTTTGTGATTCTAATATTTATTTACGTATCATTAATGAACAAACTCGATCGAAAATACAAATTCAACAATTAGATTCATCAACAGAAAGATACTATTATGGACGTAAAAACATGGACCTATATTATTGTTGGATTTTCTTTCGCCCTCTATATCGGAATTGCGATTTGGAGTAAGGCAGGATCAACAAAGGAATTTTATGTTGCCGGAGGCAATGTAAGCCCTATTGCAAACGGCATGGCTACTGCAGCAGACTGGATGAGCGCTGCATCCTTCATTTCGATGGCAGGACTAATTGCTTTCGCCGGCTACGGGGGCTCCGTCTTCCTGATGGGATGGACTGGCGGTTACGTATTGCTCGCCTTAATGCTGGCTCCTTATATGCGCAAGTATGGTAAATTTACTGTGCCTGAATTTATTGGCGAAAGGTTCTACTCAAAAACAGCCCGCATTGTTGCTGTCATTTGCCTAATTATTGTTTCTGTCACCTACGTTATTGGGCAAATGAAAGGTGTCGGAATTGCATTCTCTCGGTTCTTGGAGACAGAATACAACACAGGACTATACATCGGTATGGGAATTGTCTTTTTCTATGCAGTTTTAGGAGGAATGAAAGGCATTACATACACACAGATTGCACAATATGTAGTTCTCATTTTTGCCTACACTGTACCGGCTGTATTTATATCACTTGAGCTAACTGGAAACCCAATCCCTCAACTTGGCCTTATAGGCGACACAGATGACGGCACCCCTCTTCTTCAAAAACTGGATAACGTCATTACCGACCTTGGCTTTGGGAAGTACACTACAAGTGTAATGGGCAGCAAATTAAACATGTTCGCCTACACCTTATCATTGATGATTGGGACCGCTGGCTTACCGCATGTGATTATTCGTTTTTTTACCGTCCCAAAGGTTAGCGATGCGCGACTGTCTGCAGGATGGGCCCTTGTGTTTATTGCAATACTATACACAACCGCCCCAGCAGTCTCTGCTATGGCTCGACTAAACCTTACTCAAACAATCCAAACTGGCGCAATTGGCAGTAAGGATGGGAGCCTAGAATATGCAAAACGTCCTGATTGGTTTAAAAAATGGGAAAAAACAGGCGTATTAAGGCATAATGACAAAAATAAAGACGGGAGAATCCAGTACTACAGCGACAAAAACGAAAAACTTAATAAAGAGTTAGAATCATTTGGATGGATGGGCAACGAACTAGAGCACATCCCTTTCGGAAAAGAAGAAAAGGATGCAAAAAACGGCCCCGATAATGATTTCCTTGTACTTGCTAACCCTGAGATTGCAAATCTTCCCGGCTGGGTTGTCGCTCTAGTAGTTGCAGGAGGGCTAGCTGCTGCACTTTCAACAGCTGCAGGACTCTTACTCGCCATCTCTTCAGCAATTTCACACGACCTATTGAAGGGAATAATGTATCCAAACATATCTGAAAAACAGGAACTCAATGCAAGTCGCCTTGCTATGGTCGGAGCAATTGTAGTTGCTGGTTATTTCGGGTTAAACCCTCCAGACTTTGCCGCCGGTACCGTTGCTATAGCATTTGGACTAGCCGCATCATCAATTTTTCCGGTATTAATGATGGGGATTTTCTCAAAAAAAATGAACCGCCAAGGCGCAATTGCCGGAATGATTGCCGGAATGGGAATAACTTTACTTTATGTATTTCAGCATAAAGGTGTGCTCTTTATCTCCAGCACAAGTTTTTTGGGAAATATGGAACCAAACTGGTTTCTTGGTATAACACCAAATGCATTTGGTGCAATTGGAGCTCTCGTCAATTTCGCAGTAGCTTTCGCAGTGTCAAAAACCTCAAGTGAAGCGCCTAAAGAGGTTCAAGACTTGGTCGAAAACATACGAATTCCGAGCGAAGATCAAAGCATTCATTAACCCCCAATCAATTCACGAAGCTGACTGACTGGCACACAATTTTTAAATACCATTTGCAGATTCTTTTGCACTCCATCCTTCTCAGTATAATAAAGGGACTCAGTACTTGCCGCAATACCTACAACTTGCCCTGAATCATCCAATACTGGTGCGCCGCTAGAACCTTTACCAAAATCAGCAGTGATGGCCATTGCTGAAACATTTTTACGCTTACGTTGTGTAATGAAATACCTTGCAACCCTACCTTCACTCAATGTGTAAAACTTTTGGTTAGGGTGACTAATCAAATCAACTTTCGCCCCGACAGGTGCCGCCTGACCAAGAGAAATTGGTTTTATCCCTGTTTTAGGAACACGTAAAACAGCCAAGTCAAATCGCTCACTGGCGGCGACAACATCTTCAACCATAAAAACCCTCCCATCAAATAACCTTACAGCCAAACCAGCTCTTTCCGGTTGATCAACCACATGATAGTTAGTCACCAATAAATCATCTGCTATAAAGAAACCACTAGCTGGCGCCACATGCCAACGCGTACAACGATTGCACTTATAAACACCACCTACCACAGCTATTGCTTTCTGCGCCTCTCCAGGAGCAACCAAATTGGGTTTAGGCAAATTTAATTTTATTTGAGGCTCAGTTTTTAGCTTAGCTATAAGCGTTTTCATCTCAACAACGGAATCTGAATCCATCATCTTTGTCGCTTTAGCAGTCATTTGACCAATTATCGCACGATCATTGACAACCGCAGGCGCAATATCGCTGGATTTTGGAGATATTACTGAGGAAGTAGCTGCACATCCTGCTAGAACCGCTCCTAAAGCAGTCAGAATAAAGCAGTTTATTGGATTAACTTTCACACGGTAACCATAGTACAATTGCAGCTTGGCAGCGAGCGCTTCGTTGCATCAAATGAGCGCGGTGGAATCACTCAATCCCATTCGTAAAACAAAAACAGGCTTCACTCTTAATCTGAGAGTACAACCAAGATCATCAACAGATACTATTGATGGTATTAATGAAAATGGGCAATTAAAAGTTCGAATAAAAGCCCCTCCGATTGACTCACAAGCAAATAAAACAATAATAAAATTCATCGCAAAAACCCTTGGTATTCCCCATCGAAATATTAAGCTTATTTACGGAGCAAAAAGTCGAAATAAAATCGTAAATATAGACGATATAACCCCTGAATCAGCAGC
>Ga0066836_10000274_pt1 | contig 23475 bp, 19 predicted proteins | sample ETNtaG_18_FD_71568 | JGI IMG/M metagenome (GOLD analysis project Ga0066836, IMG submission 71568) | Marine microbial and viral communities from oxygen minimum zone, Eastern Pacific Ocean - ETNP201302SV91 | ecosystem: Environmental > Aquatic > Marine > Oceanic | place: Pacific Ocean: Eastern... | reverse complement strand
AGCCTATCACGATTGATGGGTGGTACGATTGGTGAGAAGACGACCCGTGAGGATCATAAATCGGTGTCTGACCAAATGTATGCCGGTTATGCACAAGGTCGTGAACTGCGTGGCTTGGTTGCCATTGTTGGCGAAGATGCGTTGAACGAGCGTGACAAGCAATTGTTGGACTTCTCAGCCCTCTTTGAGGACAAGTTCCTACGTCAGAGTCGTGACGAGGACCGATCAATTGAAGAAACCCTAGATTTGTGTTGGGATCTCATGCAGAATATTTCAACCAAGTATCTCGTTCGACTAGATCAGAAGTGGATTGACAAGTATCATCCAACTGAAAAGAAGTGAGTATACACAGTAATTGACAAAGGAGGTGAGAAGAATGGCGCTGGATATCAAACCCACTCGTTCCGAACTCATCAATTTGAAGCGACGTATCAAGCAGACTCAGAATGGTTACAACCTTCTGAAACTGAAGCGTGATGGTTTATTCCATGAATTCCGAATGCTGCTTTCAGAGATGATCGAGGCACGTGAAGGCCTTGTTCAAACCTACAGAGAGGCAGTTCAAGGGATTAGTTTAGCAGGGGCTATCGAAGGTGGCCTTGCAGTCAAAAGTGCAGCTATTGCAATTTCGAATCGTCCAGAGGTAGAAGTCAAACCACGAAACATCATGGGTGTCGTTGTTCCAAGTGTAGAAGGTTCCAACTTGACAAGTACAATCCTTGATCGTGGCATGGGCCTGATTGGTGGTTCAGCATATATTGATGAAGCCGCAGATGGATATTCAAAACTCATCGGAAAAATAGTCAAGGCCGCAGAGATGGAAGCCACACTCAAAAGACTACTTGTCGAAATTGAGGCAACCAAGCGTCGTGTGAATGCACTTGAATTCAAAGTCATCCCCGAAATGAAGGAAGCTCAATCTTTCATTCAACTTCGACTTGAAGAAATGGAGCGTGAAGAGACGTTTAGACTCAAACGCTTCAAGAATAAATGAACAGGACCTACGGTCCTGAACGTCACCTTTGAGAAGCGTGGGTCATATAGCGGTTGATGGGTCGCAAGTCCCAACAGAGGTGAGGTCATGGGCGAGGCGGACACGATTGAACCCATCCGTATTGATGCAGAATTATGGTCCCATCGAGATCTACTTGAGCGAATTATTGGACGCTGGTTCCACATTATTGACGAAGTTCCAGATGTTGAAATTGGTTGGCAAGTCAAACTAGCTGCCAATCAAGACAGTGCAGATACTGCTCTCATTGCGTTGAACAAGCATCTGCGGGAGTTGTCATGGGTTGCTATACTCCAAGAAGGGAGCCCATACGATCTTGTCATTTTACCAGAACCCCCTCAAGCCGAAGGCCTTTCTAATGGACAAGTTACAGCAGTTTGGACAGTATTCACATTTTTCCTGACACTTGCGGGTGCCGCTTGGTTGCAATTACAAGATACGGGGTTGAAATTGACGGATGCTCAGTTATTGACAGAAGCCTTCTGTTGGTTTGCATTGCCAATTGTACTTGTGATGTTCATCAGCAGTGATTTGCGCCGACGAATCGCTCTTCGAGGAGGTGTTAGTTTAGGCCACCATATCCCACTTGCGGTGCCATTTTTGATGACTCCAGCTGCACCGATTTGGCCATTCGGCATCATTGGTTTTACCAGCCAAAGGCGAATGGATTTGATTACTTTTAGCAATCGTAAATCGCTTGCACTAATCACCATCATCGCTCCATTGACAATGATTGTCTCGGGTTCAATAATTACGATTGTGGGATATTGGATTACATCGAGTATCACACCCAATTTTGAATCCGCACCACCCCTTGTAGAACCCTCTATTGTTTCTGAATTGGTGTTGGGTTTTCTTTTGAGTTCTGAAGAAATGTCCCTTCGTTCGGTTTGGTTGCACCCTCTAGGACTTGCAGGGATATCATTGACCACTATGGGGTGGATTTTGTTGCTACCTTTGCCCGGATTCCCAGGTGATCGACTGCTTTCAGCCCTCCTTAGACCTGGTGAAATGGAAGAGAGTGGGACTCAAACATGGCTATTCGTAGGCATTCTGGGTACTGGAATCTATGTCATATTGAACGGCGGTTTTTTCCCATGGTTGATTTTGGTTGGACTTGGGGCTTGGCGTCGCTTTAGCCCCGAATCAAGTAGCACTCCTTTCGTATTGAATGAATTCGTTGGTCTAGATGATAGTGTGAGAAATCAATTTGGCATTGTCCTGATTGCCTTACTGCTACTTGGTTTCCCTGGTTTGGTGCCAGTCGAGGAATTACAAGATTGGGACTCCGGTCTCGATACATCTGATTGGCCGATTGAGGTCACTTTCGACCCGGGTGAATCAGGAATGCTGTTATTGCCTCTGAATACACAAGGTATCATGCCCATAGATGTTGATTTTCAAACCTCATTTGTGGGTCTTGAAGTCATGAGTGAATGGAGTGGTTGTGGCCAATCTAGCCCCGACGGGGTCAACAATTGCGAATTCAAAGACATCGGCCCTTCATCGAATCAACATTATCAAATTGATTTTGAAGCAGAGGTTCTGATGTCTGCATCTTCATCATTTACTCTGGTGTTACATTGGGAGGAAAATCTCGAACCTTACAGCCATTCAATTTTCTTCACCCCCTCGTCTCGACCAGCAGCCGCCACTCCGCAGTGGACATGGGATGGCAATTGGGATGCGCCACAGTATTGCATTGAATTGCACTTGGATGAGGGGCGCTCGGGAAATTTGTCAATCGATTCTCCTTTGTTTTCCTTTGCTGGAGAATCGATTTTAGCCATATCATCAGGAGTCAATGAAACCGTTTGTATCGATGGTGTGTTTGGGTCTAGTCGGACCGTCAATGAGTTGTATGGTGATTTGGAGATGATGATCGCTCCCGATCTTATCGCAACGATGGATGATGGCACGGTAATCAAATGGAAACTCAGTATTGAAAAACAACACATCCAAATGTTTGAGGGTACATACCCTGCATCTGAGGCATTTCAGAGAGAATCTTACCTCGTACTCATTGAGGATGGTGAATCTATACGTTGTCCATTCGGGGTCAATCAAAACCCAGAAACTGTAGATTGGCATTCTGTTGATGAGAATGGTACTTGGGTTTGGAATTTGTCTGAAATACCTCAAGGGTTTTACAGCCCAGATGGAAACCATTCACTGAATGGCACATTGATAATTCCCAATGAGGGACTGTTACTCCAGTGCCTTGGTCATCAAAGGTTACAGGTTGTCGAACTCCGGCCAGCGCCGATGTCCATTGATGCCTATTCTGGCAATCATATTGGCCCGTCGTGGCCCATTCGAAATCACGGTGATGAACCGATAGATATTGAGGTGCAGAGGGCTACATTTGGAGTTCAATCAAGTCTGAATCTGAGTTCATTCACATTGCAGCCAGGTGAACAATGGCAAACAGGAATCAATACATTTGAAGAAAATTACACGATTCAGAATATACTGTGGCTTGAAGCTTCTTCGAGTCATTGGGTTCTTCACGCAGTCAGTCATTGCATAGCCCCTGAAGGGTGTGGTGTCTGATGCGGGTAGCAGTGCTGGGGGTTGGCGCTATTGGCGGCTTGATTGCTTCCCGCCTTGCCCGGTCCGGATGCGAAGTTCTCTTATGTGCACGCGGGGAAACTGCACAGGCTCTTGGTGCAGTAGGCCTCTTACTGTACACCCCTGATGGGCGAACCATCGTTCTTGCACCCGATCAGTGGACAGTTTTCGACACCAATCTCGGAGATATCCCAATTGAATTGCAAGGATGGGCGGAATATGCGATTCTCTGCGGTAAAAGTTATGATGTGGCGAATTTATGCAAAATTACAGATCAAATTTTGTCTCTAAATGGTCTTGCAATGTGCTTTTCAAATGGAATTGGGCATATGGAAAAATTGGCAAATTTTGTTGGCAAACATCGGGTACTCGGTGCCTCGACTACACATGGTGCCATTCGAATTGGACCAGGTGAGGTGCGTTGGACCAGTCGGGGTGCCATTACGATGGGTGGTTTTAGTGGCAGTGACCTTGAACCGGTCGAACCCCGAGTGGACAGCCTCATGTCAGCATTGGATGAAGCTGGTTTGCGTCCGACATGGTCAGAAGATATTGCTAAATCCATTTGGTCGAAGTTATTGCTAAATGTCGCGATTAATCCTGTGTGTGCTATTGCTGGCGTTCTAAATGGAGAGATGCTTCTGAACCCTGAATTGTTTGAAACTGGTCTTGCTGCAATGGAAGAGGCGGCTAGAATTGCGACTGCAGAAGGCATTGATTTGACCGATTTTGATTTATCCCAATCGTTAGAGGATCTTTGTCGTGCAACCGCAGACAACCGTGTCAGTATGTTACAGGACATCATGGCCGGACGTGAAACTGAAATCGAATCAATTTGTGGTGAAGTCGTCAAACGTGGTGAGGCTTTGGGGATTCCAACACCTCGCAATCAGACACTACATGCTCTTGTCAAAGGTATAGAGCAGAGTACACGTGCTTAATCACAGTCCAAATTGTGGTGGAGTCCTACGTTTTCTTTACGATTTATCGCAGCGCTAGTGACCAATCTCGAAACATGAATCATATTCCGTAATTCAATCACTTCCCGGGTAGGCAGGCTACCTCTCCAAATGCGATCAACCTCTTCTCTGAGGAAATCCAATCGGCGCTGGGCTCTCTGTAATCTTGCATTTCGCTTGACCAGCCCAACATCATCCGTCATTGTTGATTGGAGTGCGATCCGGTCACTTTTCAGGGGTGCGTGTTCAACCAAGGATGACAAACCATCTGCTCGCCATTCTGGAAGTGATATTTCGCCCTCGCCTGCTGTGACGTTTGCGATTACATGTTCAGCACATCTGTGTGAGAAAACAACGGCTTCCAATAGACTGTTTGAGGCCAATCTATTGGCGCCATGAAGTCCAGTACATGCAACCTCACCTATCGCATATAGACCGGGGTATTGAACCTCATTTGAGCAAGCAGGGCATTGCTTCGACAATCCGTTTTCATCCACCGAAATACCACCGACCATGTAATGGGCAGCCGGTGCTACAGGAAGTGCATCGATTCCAAGTGTCAAGCCATGTGTTTTCAATCTAGATTGAATCGTTGGAAACCGTTCTTGAATCTCCTGACTATCAAGATGTGAAGTCACCAGCCAAACACAATTTTCACCTGTTTTTTTCATTACTTGATCAGCCGCACGGGCGACGATGTCTCGTGTTGCCAATGAACCACGGGGGTCATGGTGGAGCATGAACGAATATTGTGCTGGCTCACCTCCTCCATTTTTCCATTCAATCATGTCCTCTGATGTCATCAGAATTGCTCCGTGACCTCGCAGTGCTTCGGAAATTAAGAATGGCCGTTCCCCATAGAGGGCGAGTGCAGTCGGGTGAAATTGAACGAATTCTAAATCACGAACCTTGGCACCTGCTCTGTGGGCCATTGCAATTCCATCACCAGTTGCAACGGGTGGGTTTGTGGTTTGGCGATAAATATGGCCGGCGCCTCCAGCGGCGATGATAATTGCTTGAGCCGAAATTGTCCGGACTTCGCCCGTTGGTGTGAGTGCCCAAATTCCCGAAATACGCTTAATTTCAGCATTTTTGTCTGCAAGAATAAGGTCGACAGCCATGTGATCCTCTAGCAATTCAAGGTTGGGTGAGGCACGGGCTTCAACAATTAGTGCTCTCTCAATTTCGGCCCCAGTTGCGTCTTTTGAATGGAGGATACGCCGTGAAGAGTGGCCACCTTCCATCGCCAAATCAAACCCCTCTTCGTCAGTGTCAAATTGGACGCCTGACGAGATTAAATCTTCAATTCGGTCTGATGCCTCTCGAATCACTATTTCGACAATTCCAGGGTCACTAAGGCCACAACCTGCTTCGATAGTGTCGGCAATGTGGGCCTCATAATCGGTATTTGACATCGCAGCTGCGATTCCACCTTGGGCCCAATTTGTAGAAGAGTCCGAGAGATTTTTCTTTGTGACAACCAATGTCGACAATCCTGCTCTAGCGCAACGAGTCGCTACAAATAGTCCTGCAATCCCTGATCCGACCACTACGACATCAGCCATTGTGTCACTCCCATTCCATTCGGTGGTAGGCATTGTTGCATTCAACGTTACCCTCTCGGGGGGAACCCGGCGATAGTCATAATACTCGCCCGGTATACAATGAAGGTAATGGGTCGAGCCAAGCATGTCGCGAAACTCGCAGTCGGCCTGTTGCTATCGGTCCTCACACTATGGAATCTGAACATCGGCTTCTATCAGATGGGTGGCGGCGAGATGCACAAACTCGTATTGACGATGGTTTTCAGTGGTGCGTGCAGTGAATCAACAATTCAAGCAGAACTTAGCAATTCTGGAATTTCTGAATGCCTGCAACCATTGGGGACTTGGGAGCCAATTGACATCATTTTATTGACAGTAGGCCTTGTCCTGACATGGACCGCTTTACGATCACTATTTTCCAAACAACAACGCCCCAATAAAAATCAACGCCAAGGAAAGCGATTCCAACGAATCGGTATGCTGGTTGCACTTGTCGGGGTTGCTGATTTCTTCGGTATGTTGACTGAAAATGGACAACCGCTCGATGCAGGTGATATTTTCGGCTTCCCATTAATGGGTGGGATGTCGCTAATCCTCCTCACCGTTGCATTGCTATTCTCATTGATTGGTGGTTCGCTACGACGACGAGGCCAATCTCGTTCACAGGGTGGGGCCTCTAGTGCACGCAAGTTCATTGGACCTGCAGAGCGCCATTTGGGTGGCGATTTTTCAGTAGGTGATTTGCGAAAGGCTTTGATGCTCGATGCGTTTGAAGACCCCTTCCAAATCAATGCAGATGATGATTTGGGTGAGAGTGTTGGTCGGACTTGTCATTATTGTAATGGTGCAGGTTGTAATCAGTGTGAATTTAGTGGCACATTGGGCTGATAATAAACGCATCACGGCGGCTCTACCGGCCATGAAAAACTCCACTCGTCTCGTGTGCGGGAAGCACAGTGTTTAAGGTGGTCCGAAATCGAGGCTATGCTAGCGTGTATCTTCAGAGATATACAAACAGGTGAGATGGGATGTATCTGAAGGCAATCGAATTAGAGAATTTCAAGTCGTTCAAAGGGGAGGTATTGATCCCGTATGAATTGGGTTTCACCGCCATAACTGGGCCCAACGGCAGTGGGAAAAGTAACTGTGGGGACGCCATCCAATTCGTCTTAGGCCCCCGCAGTGCCAAGAGTTTACGTGCCCAAAACGTCAAGGATTTAATTTTCAATGGTGGCAAGAAGGACAAACCCGCCCGCTCATGCACGGCAACATTGGTTTTCGATAACGCCAAGGATGCATCAGGGCAACGCCGTCTCCGTGTAGATGCCGATGAAGTCCGTTTTACCCGCACCGTCAAACTGAATCGCAAGAATGATTCAGTCACGGCTTACTACCTCAATGAACGTAGCTCGACAAGTACTGAATTCCGCCGTATCCTCACCGAAGCAGGGGCACGAGGTGACGGCTACAACATCGTCCTACAGGGAGACGTCACACATCTGGCAACAATGTCCAGCCGTGACCGCAGAAAGGTCCTGGATGATGTTGCGGGCGTGACTGCTTACGATGATGAAATCAAGCGTGCAGATCGGCAACGGAAGAAGGCTGAGGAATATCTAGAGCGAATCGCATTGCTGGAAGATGAACTCAAAGATCGGCTCAAAACACTCAGTAAGGAGCGAGAACAGGCGATGAAGTATCGCAACCTAGCAGATGCGCTTGACAATGCACGCGTCACAGCAATTCATGCACGTCATCGTTCCCGTCTCAATGACATCCAGATGATTGCCGATGAACGGACTGGTTACCTTTCTCGAATCGAAGAATTATCCGCCTCAATCCGTGAAACAAATTCGGAACTTCTCGATCTTGACGATGAAATTGCCGATATCGAGCGCCAACTCGATTCCGTTCTAGGTGACGATGGTAAAGCGCTCGGGGAACGACTTCGCAAATTGCAGGTCGACGTCGAAACCCGCAAAGATCGAATTTCTGACTCGGAATCCTCTATTGAAGACGCCCAAGATGAAATTGAAGTTTTATCCAACGAAAAATCCAGCGCACAAGATGCACTGGATAAGCACCTGGTGGCCCTCACCAATGCACAAGAAGCACTGGTGAAAGCCGATGCTGACATGGAATCTGCTGCAGCAGAAGAAAAAGCGGCACGTGAAGCAATTTCAGGCGGAGATCGTGCAACTCATGATTTGAACCGAGCCTTTGGAAAGGCTACTGACGCAGTTACGAAGGCAGACGAGGCTCGTGTAACTGCATCCCTTGAAGCCGACCGGGCTCTAAATCAAGTCACAATGACTGAAGAGCGCCTCGCTGAACTTGAAGAATCTCTTGCGGACGCTCGCCTTACGCGTGATGATTTACAATTGGTCGGTGAAGATCTCCAAGAGGAAGGTGGTGAAAATAATCGGGGCCTATTGGCCGAAGAACTCACCCGCCTACAACGTCAAGAAAGTACCTTGATGGAACAGACTAACGATATTGAGCGTCAAGTCCGGGAAGCGGAACGTTCCTTGGCTCGCGCTCAAGGCGAAATGGAAAATAAATCCGGCTCTAGAGCAGGTCTGGCCCAAGCAGTATCTGCTGTCATGAATCTCAAAGATTCAGGCCAAGTCTCAGGTATCCTTGGCCCACTTGGACAATTGTGTGAACCAAAGAATTCGGAACATGAGGAGGCGTTGGCTTTCACCCTTGGTGGTGGGATGAACAGCATCATTGTCCGAGATGATGAAACTGCTGCTACTTGCATCAAGTGGTTGCGCGATAATCGAGCAGGGAGAGCCACTTTCTTACCCTTGAACAAACTCACCGTTCGAAGACCTGGTGGCAAAGCCGTTATGACGGCACGTCAAGATGGAGTCATTGGATTCGCCTTTGACCTTCTAGAGTTCGACGAATCAATTGAATCAGCAGTAAAGCACTCAGTTCGAGACACTCTCATCGTCCGAGACATGGGTACAGCTCGCCGCCATATGGGTGGCGTTCGAATGGTTACGCTAGACGGTAGTGTTACAGAAGCAAGTGGTGCCATGGTTGGGGGTGCTGTTCGAGGCCGCCGGCCACAATTTGGTGGTAACATTGCTGGAATGAATGCAGTCCAACAAGCTGAAACCGAACTCAGCCGTCTTGAGCTTCTTTCAGATACAGTCAATGCTGCCCTTGCCGAAGCACGTCAAAATCAACATCGCCTCCGTGAACGCATCAACAGTCTGGGCGGTAATGATTCCAGCCTCAAATTGCGAGCCTGGCAAGAGGATATGAAGCGAGCTAACACTGCTTTTGAATCAGCAGAGGACAAAGTCAAGGTTTGCAACGCTCAACTTATTGAAGTCAAAAACATCCACAGGAAATCACAGGAACGGGCAGATGCCTCCACTGCTACATACGATACTGCAGTCATAACGCGCCAGAATGCTTCAGATAGCCTTCTTTCGTCTTCGCCAGAACATCTTTCGGACCGTCTTCGGGCCAGTGATGAATTACGGATTGCTGCCATGCAAGCTAAGATTGATGCTGAATCTAAACTTGCTACAGGCAATGCGAATACTGAGTTATTGCAACACAATGTCAACGACATCGATCGTCGCATATCTGAGCAATCTTCGATTACTGAAAAGTCTCAAGAGCGAATCGAGGGACTTAATGCAGAAATCGAGAATCTCAACACGGAATTAGCAACGGTTTCGGAAGCTCACGAACAGGTTGCTGAAGAACACCGTGAACTCAATGAGCGTTCCAAATCATTACGCGAAGATCGCGCTGGCATCAAGGCAGCCCTTGAGCAAAATAGTGGCAAGCGAGAATCTCTGCGTAATAGGTGCAATGAATTATCACAAGAAATTGAGAGCAAGAATCGCTTGTTAGAGGAATTGACCCAAGAGATGGCAACTCAAAATGTCAAACCCATTTCTGAAGATATTGATTTGCCCAGTGTTGGTGATGCTGAATCCAGTGTTCGCAATATAGAGCGTCGTATATCTGGACTCGGCGATGTAAATATGATGGCGATTGAGCAATATGATGAGGCGGAAGAGCGTCTTGTGAGAATTACAGATGATTCTTCAGTGCTGCGAAAGCGGCGAACCGATTTGATAGAACTTACAGGGAAGTTGGAAGGTGAGCGAAAATCACGCCTCACCACAGTATTGGGAATTGTTTCTGAGAATTTCAAGAGGGTATACAGCCGTTTGTCAGATGGTGGTAATGCAGAGTTACGTCTTGAGAATCCAAAAGAACCCTTCACAGGTGGTCTTGAGATGTGGTGTCAACCGCGAGGGAAATCAAGCAAGAGCAAACTCAGCCTCCTTTCCGGTGGCGAGAAATCGATGGCAGCATTGGCGCTCATTTTCGCGATTCAGGATTACGACCCGAGCCCATTCTACTACTTTGACGAAGTGGATCAGAATCTCGATGCTTACAATGCTGAACACATCGCTCGATTGTGTCGCTTGCGCAGTCAACGCGCTCAGTTCATCATGGTCACTCTTCGAAAGGTCAGTTTGCAATTAGCAGACCACCATATTGGAATCACGCATGCAGGTGATGGTTGCAGTCGCCGTATTACAGACTTTGACCGTGAACAAGCAATTGAACTCGGCGAGGCTGCTGAGGCCGAACTTAAGGCTGCAGAAGCCACTCTTGAGAAGAAGGCAAAACTGACCAAAGAACTCCCAGACCCCTCTAAGATGGAATCAGTCCCAGAGGAATTACCAGCACCTGCGAGTCTAGGTGGTTCACTTCTTGATGCTGAAGATGCAGAATCTGAAGTTAAAGCAGTCTCTGCTGAAGAGGGTCCTGAAATCATCGAAAATGAAGGCCCCGATGTCACTATTGTATCACTTGCTGATCGTGCAGCGGATGAAAAAGAGGACATGGATGAGAAACTCGAATGGGAACGTGCCGTTGACGCGAAAAAGGCCGAGGAAGAGGCAGAAGACGAAGTTATCGAAGAAGTGGCTAGTGCCCCTGAAGTCGAGGAACAGGAGTGATTTCGATGTCTCTACTTGAGACCCGGGATATGCAGGCAACCATTGTCAAGCAATTGCTTGGTGAACAAGATGACACCAATCTTGACAAGCATCGTTACATTGATCGATTGGTGGAAATTGCTGATCTGGAAAGTGCGGAGCATCAGAGTCTTGTCGATCCGTTTGACCGTTCAGTCGCCCTTGTTTTCCAGATGTTCAATGATGCAAGTTTAGATCCATGGGATGTGAATTTGTCAGTATTCATTGAACAATTCAATCAACGAACAAAGGATGCCGAAAATATCGACCTTCCTACTTGTGGTCGCCTGATTCGAATGGCCTGGCAGGTCCTTCAGGGGCAAGCGTCGACACTTCTCGACAGGGCTGAACGTACAGAAGAGGATTGGGAGGATGACCCCTGGGGTCAAGAAGGATGGCAGACCGAATTTGAAGATGAAGAATACAACTTCAGCGTGGGAATTATCACGGGTCAAACAACCGACGTACTTCCACACCTTCTCGATGGTCGAGTCAAAAGGGAGGAAGGTCGCCCTGTGACACTTACTGAATTGTTGATGTCCTTACAAGGTGCACACCAAGAGGTTGAAGAGCGCAGAATCCGTGAAGCCAGTCGCATCAAGCATGCTGCTGAAGTATCCGATTGGATGTCAAATGTAACTACGCGGATGCACAAGGAGGACCTCGAGGACGACATCCGTCGTTGTTGGGAGGCGATTCGGGCAACAAGTCCAGATGGTGCTCCGGTCACTCTTGAACAAGTATCGGCCAAACTTGCTGAAAATTCAGCCGCTGAAGGATGGACCTTGACTGAAGCCGAAGAGGAAGGGCAAGTGACTGGTTTCGTCTCAGCACTTTTCCTCACTCACCGTGGCTACACAGATTTGTGGCAGATGGAATATCCAAATGGTGAAATTTTCCTGCAAGATAAGTGGCCAAAGTTAGATGATTTCGCGGCGATATCAACCGAAATTGGTATCGGTCCAAGGCAAGCAGATGGAGGCGATTACGCTGAGTGATGTCGATCTTCGAACTTTACTTGAAGCCACACTATTTGGGGCAGGTCGCTCACTTTCCGTCGAAGAACTTGCGGAATCGATGCAACAGAGTCCAGGTGAAATCGTGGCGAATTTGGAATCTCTTCAAAATACCATGAAACGGAGGCCAGGAGGAGCTCTACAATTGACCAGCGTGAGCGGACGATGGGTCATGGAAGTGAAACCAAAATTGGCCAATCACATTCCTTCTACATTCAGAACTGAAATACCTCAGCGTTTGCTTGCCGCTGCCGCCCTTATTGCCTATCATCAACCGATGGCTCAAAGCCAATTGGTCGAAATGATTGGACAACGTGCCTATGATCATGTGAGGGATTTGGCTCATCTTGGCTTAATCGACCGCCGCCGTGACGGACTTTCGAGACGCTTGACGACAACTCGTCGGTTTGCAGAGATGTTCGGGTGTCCATTTGCAGAATCCAAGAAAGTTCGTAAATGGTTCAGAGAACATGCTGCTAACATGGGTATGGATGGCGCTGAATTGGCAGCCAGCCTCAGTGATGGTGGCGATGAAATTCAAGATGCCCCTGAAGTCCCAGTCAGCGAAGACTGGGATGAATCGAATGCTGAAATTATTCAAGACGAAGAGGAGTGATTACTCTTCTCTGAGTGTTTTCAACGCATTTTCGATTGCAGCAGCTGTAATTCTCTCTCCACTGGAGCGAATCATATCAACCACGACATCCACTTCATGATCTTCGGCTCCAGCAGTCACAGCCATATTCCTTGCATGTAATTTCATGTGTCCAGCTTGGATGCCTACTGTAGCAAGGGCGCGTAGAGCTCCTAGATTCTGAGCCAATCCTGCTGCGGCCATCACTTTGGCCAAATCATCAGTATTCCGTGCGCCCATAATTGCCACATTGGCCTTTGCCACAGGATGTACGCGTACAGCACCACCTACAAGCCCGACGGGCATGGGTAATTCGATTGAGCCTACTAAATTCCCCTCGCCATCCTTTTCCCAATGGGTAAGTGAACCATATGTTCGCTCATGTGATGCATAGGAGTGTGCTCCAGATTCAATGGCACGCCAATCTTGGCCACAGGCTACACCAATCGGAGAAATGGCATTCATGATGCCTTTGTTATGCGTGGTTGCTCGGAATGGGTCTGCTGCAGCAAAGTGGTATGCTTGCAGGATTCCATCAATAACGTCGGCACCCTGCGCTGCATCTCCGGCGTTCGACATCTCTTCCGGGGTAAATGTGGCGCTGACTCGGGCCAATCGATGTATGGCCAAGTTACTGATGATTCTTAGAATCACAGTTCCTCCACTGATCGCTTCAATTCGAGGGGCAATCGTTTCGGCCATGGTATTGACCGCATTGGCCCCCATTGCATCACGGCAATCGACGAGTATGTGTGCAATCACCATCGGCCCTGATTGGGTATCGATGACTCTCGCCTCAATATCTCTGCATCCTCCGCCAAACTTGACTAGAATGGGGTCCACTTCGTTACATGCTGAAATCAACTCATCTTTCGCCGCTAAAATAACCTTTTTTGCGGCAAAAGCATCCTCACACCCAACAACTTGGATTTGGCCAATCATGATTGGGTCGGTATTATTGGACACAAACCCACCTTTGGCATGGCAGCGCTTGGCCATATTGCTGGCAGCCGCTACAACAGAAGGCTCCTCTAATGCGAAGGGTACAATGTAGTGCTCTCCATCAATGATGAAATTTGTCGCAATACCAACTGGGAGGGCCAATGTGCCGATGACATTCTCGATAATCCGATCTGCTGCCGCTTCGGAAAGTTCCCCTGTTGCGGCCAGCGCCTCGACAGCATCCTGATCCAAGCCTGCCAATTCTGCAACCTTCTCACGCCGCTCTTTGACGCTCAATTTGTAAAATCCCTTCAAACGACTGTTCTCGACCGGCATGCCCAATCCTCGATATACTCCTCTAATTCGATGTCCTAAAGGATTGCGAATCATCTGGTTCCAAACCGACTAATATGGCATTTTTCAGACCATGTCGAGTTAAGGCAATGCGTTAGCGAAGCGTTACTAACGCTTTACACGCGTTAACAATGCGTTAATAATGCGTTAATGAGATATATACTGGTGGCAGAAAAGAACATTCAGGGCATAGAATGTGATTCGGTATCGTCTTCAACGCTTCCAAACCGAATTCTAGATGTGTTAGACTCGCGTTAACTTGTTAAACCCAAGTAAAGTTCGCCCATCCAGATGTCGAAAAGTGTGGCGAATGCTTTGCACCTCCCTCATATGCGTGCAAACCCCTTCTCACCCCGCCCAATCGAATCTAGCGATTACGCTCTCTTGGTTGGTCGTACCGAATTGATGTCGAATTTGCGCCATCATCTACGATTCGGAAGCCCACGCCTCATGATCCTTCTAGGTGAACGTGGAACGGGGCGAACATCCGTGTTGCAAACATTGGGAAACCTTTCCCCCACTCCTTACTCCTTTTCCTATTATCCAGAGGGTGAAACTAGCAATATTCTTCTGCATGAGTTGTATTGTTTGATTGTGGGTTATGACGTCCCACCGTCAACAAACCCTCTTGTCGAGGAAATGGTGGCTTCATTAGAAGGGAAAAGTGGTGATTTACCGCTAATTTCCTTTGATTTCCCCAATGTGGGGGGTGCAGATCTAGCCCAAGTGTTTGAGCGCTTAACCTCCGTATTACGGCGCCTACGGGCCTTGGTCATCGTTGCTCTTACTCCAGCCCAATTGTCCGCATGGCCAGATGATTTGCAAAATGAGTATGACATCACGGAACCCCTGGAAGATTTCAATTCTGCATCGATACGAGCCCTCATTGACAAACGAATCAGCCAAGTAAGCAATGAAGGTTGGTCGGCCCCTCAATCAGTAATTGAGGATACAATTGCTCATACAGGGGGGAGACCCCTTCAAGTTGTCAAGCATTTCCGCGACCTTATTGATGCCGAAAAGGGTGCATCTACAGCCTTCTCACGTAAACAGGAAATGATTCAATCGATGGACCTTGAACCCAATGATGCAAAGAATCGCATGGCATCGCAAGTTGAACCACTCGAATCTTTGGTTGATGAATCGGAAGAGATGACACCTCCAATAGAAGATTTAGAGGCTGAGGTCCAACATGAGCCAGAGGATGATTTCCACTGGGATGTTTCTGAAATTAAACCCGAACTTGAAGAGGATTTCCCGGAGGAACCAGTCGAAGAACCAGTCAATGATGGCGAAGGGACATCTCCTGAGTTCGAATTACCATCATTAGAAGTTGATCAAACAGATGAACCGGATTTATCGAAAGCATTGGGTGGTGCAGTTCTACAGATGGAGCCAGGTACTGAACCACCACCTCCAGTAAGTGCTTTCGGGGGCCTCACCGATCGTCAACGTACTGCGAAAGTCGAAATCGGTCTTGATAATGCCCTGCGCCCAAAAGCCAGTGGCCCAATGACAGCCAAGCCAGACACGTCTATGCATTTCTCTCCTGAAGAACCAGAAATTGATTCAATGGAAACAACCTACTGGGTTGCAGATTCACTCCCTGAGCCACAACCAGAACCAGAACCAGAACCAGCCCCCGTCCAGACCCCGGTTATGGATCCTCTGGCAGCTAAATCAATCGGCGAAAATTTGCGCAAGGACAAACCAAAGCCAGCCGCTTCGACCTTTCCTTTGGATTTCGAGAAGGTATCGTCACTCAATGATTCTGAGATATCGATTGTTGAAGCCTCAATTGCCAGAGAAGTATCTCCCTCAGATGCCGCATTACAAGCATATCTTGCTGTTGGCCGCCCACGTTTATCACAAATTTTCAATGGCCTACACAAAGCAGGAATTTTATCCGTGCGCAAAAAGGGACGAACCCGATTGTTCCGCATTTCCGACCAAGCAAAGGCACATTTCACAGATGGCCACATGGAGGTCTAAACATGACAGAAGAGCGTTGGGAAATCGCTTGGAGTCACCAAGTCGAGGGCCGCGTGGGTGCCCTCTCATGTTTGGTAGATGATTGCCTAATAGCTGCAGGAAGTGTCGTCCGACGCCTCAATGCAGATGGCGATTTCCTGTGGCGGCGAGAGTTTTCATTTGATGTGTATAAATTAGAGCATGACGGTACAAATGTGGCTGTACTGGCAGGTACGGGATTTTTCTTGCTGGATTTGGCTACCGGGGAACCAATTGGCGAAGGTCGTGCTGTTGCAGGAGGATTTCGTGATGTTGTTCGTCGACCTGGTGGAGGGTGGTTACTATCTGATCGAGGGGACCACATACATTTGTTCAATCGCCGGGGCCGGGGGATTCGTCGCCTCCGTCCCGGACCATTGCAGAAGATGGTTGGTTGGATTGACCGTGAGATATTACTCGCTCAAGACGATGATGGTCGTTTGCGCGCATTAAGATTGGGTGGTGACGATGCTCAACGGCAAATTGAAACAACAAGATGGTCTTGGGTTTCGAGATTGCAGAGTGGCCGTATTTTAGTCCAAAATGCAGATGGGGGCTTGCAAGAAGGGGTGCCAAACCCGTTTGGCTGGGATCGAATTGATCGTATCCCGGGGGATGGTCTTGTACCCCTAGATGCAGTTTGGACAGGTGAAGGCTGGTGGGCGTTAGATGTCGCCGGCGATTTGATCCGCCTCCCACCTGAAGATGATTTTGAACGCAGACCTGCAGGCGATTTACTATCTTCCAATTTTGCCGATCGTATGCTAACTTCGACTCGCGATGGGTTGGTAAGAATGTGGATTGGCCCCCACTTGGTCAATCGCAGGAAATTATTGTTTGAGGAAATCGCTTCAGGGGAAATGCGCCGACTGGATTGGGAACAACGTCAGGTGATTTTCGAAGCAGCGAGAGATGCGGAGGATTCTGGCATGCTCAGCCGTGCCATCGAATTGTATGAATCTCTTGGGCGGGCAGAAGACGTTCGACGCTTGATATCTCAACGGGAGGGTGCCGATGTCTGAACCCCATGTCGAAGTCACTTCTGAGTTAATGGAACGATATATTGCTCTGACTGGCGCAGCTAGAGACAAAGCCACCCCCTTGCACCCTTCCGATTCTATTGAAGGCAGAAACCTTGCAATAATGATGGAAATGGCAGATTCCTATGCATCTGATGCAAAATGGTTTGTTGAGCAAGGTGACTTGGTTCGTGCTTTTGGGGCGATAAATTATGCACATGCTTGGATTGATTGTGCAGTAAAGATTGGTTTGATGGATGGGCACGGTGATGATGATATGTTCACATTACCATGAATTATCGCATACCATTTTGGCGCCAGTTTCAAAAGGGTCGGTCATAGCCCGCGCCGAATATGGGCACGTCAACTGGGGAGCCGCGCAACGTCGAAGAACTTCGAGATATGTTGCACGAAGCAGAGGAACGCAAAGAATTGTGGAAACAACATTTCCAGAGTGCCAAGATGGATCGTAAATCCAATGCCGAAGCGATTCGAAATATCACAGCACTTCGAGGCGTCATCAAAACTCTTCGATGGACCTTGAATATGACTGATTCGAATGGGATTCCAATTTCGCACCCGCTTGATTAATGCTTGATTCTCCGTCCTCTAATGTCATTGGTGAAACCACCAATTTCTGCAACCCGTTCATCTGCTCGGCGCGCCACTGTGGCTATGCCGTGGAACCAAATGACAAGTGCCAATGGTGCACATATAGCCGTTGCAAGCAGAATTGTCCAAAGGTGAATAATTCCAATGCCCAACCATATTTGTTTGGTATTTCGGGGTTTGATCCAACCCAACACTGCATAATCGATTCCTGGGAGTAAAATCGACATTGTAATTGCAAATACTTTGAATTGAGTACCGTTCCATTCACCAGAAATTTTGTTCAATTCATTAGTGGATGCATTTCCAGGTTCGACAATAGCGTTTGAAATCCCCAATTCTTCTAGTTCTGAGGCCTTGCTTATTTTGTTTGCTGGAATCCATCGGGATGAACTATAATCCCAGACCCAGCGTCCATCATCACTGAATCTTGGCATATCGGTCACCTACTCGACCAACCGCAACGCCTTGGAACCGTGAACTTCAATGAAAGATGCATTGGCTTCATGGAGTCGGGCTTTGAGGGCTCTGTCTACAGTCAATACGGGCCATTTATGGGTCGTCGCCAAGTTAAGGAGTTCATCATCGGTGTGTATTCCATCTCCAGAAACAATCTCTGCGCGATCTTGCAGTAAATCAAGAAGTAATGCACGAGATTCTCTCTCCTCCAATTTCAACAATTCGGCCAATACTGAATCCGTAATTTTGAGTTCGACAGGTCCGACTTCATTCTCTAGAGCCAAATCAATATTGATTCGGGCATCAACAACAGCCACCCAGCCACAAGAATCGACGAGCACGCCCGCCACGGTTTCACCCCGCAATAACGCCGTGCCCAATCAGGCGCCAACGGCTACCGACTCGACGGGAGAGTGTAATTCTACTACCTGTGAGTGCGCAAATTGGAAGGCGTAAATTGAGTGTTGCGTCCTTGCCTTTAACAGCAGAGACAACTCCAACACTGGTTGCTGTAGCTGAATTGAGCATGAGCATTTCACCGGGCTGAAGTGGCCTGACTTTCTCAGCATCCCCTTCACCACTTGCAACCATTTCTTTCAGTAGTTTGAGTGATATATCGAGTGTTTCCCAAACAGGCGGCAATTCGCCGTCTCGAGCCATAACTTGGCCAGACAGGTTGTCTGATTTGGTATGGAATGGGTCCAAAGGTGTTGCAACACCGCACAATCCACCTGCATGAACAGAATCCAAATCCAATCCACCACTTTGAACACTGGAAATTTTTGTTTCAATAGGTTCCCATCTTGCTTTGTTCCCTTCAGAAATTTTCCGACCGGGGGCAATGACAATTTTGTCACCTTTCTTGAATTTCCCTGAAACCACGGATCCACCAATGATCCCTCCCTTCAATTTAGCAGGACGGGTTCCGGGACGATTGATGTCAAAGGAGCGTGCTACATACATCAATCCGTTCTCCTTTTCTCGGAGGTCAGGCGTTGGAATTGTATCTTCAATAGCATCAATTAGAATGTCGAGATTGACGTCGTGATGTGCGCTGACTGGGATTACTGGTGCATTTTCAGCAATGGTTCCACTGAGGAAGGATTTGATTTCCCCATGCGATTCCATTGCACGTTCTCGACTGACCAAGTCAACCTTGTTTTGGACGACAACAATATTCTCAATCCCAGCAATCTCCAATGCCATCAAATGTTCACGAGTTTGTGGCTGAGGACATTCTTCGTTTGCTGCAATCAATAGTAGAGCACCATCCATGATGGATGACCCTGAGATCATGACCGCCATCAGCGTCTCGTGACCTGGTGCATCAACAAATGAAACCACTCGGAGTAATTCTTTGTCAACATCATCTCCACCATCAGGCCGCTTCCCCATGGCGTAGGTGTCTCCACCTTTGGTTCGATAGAATGCAGTGTCAGCATAACCTAGTTTGATACTAATTCCACGCTTTCTTTCTTCAGAATGCGTGTCAGTCCAAGTTCCTGAGAGGGCTTGAGTCAACGTGGTCTTGCCGTGGTCGACATGCCCAACAAGTCCGATATTCACCTTTGGTTGGCCGGGGAGCTCACGCTTCTTGGCCATTTGGTGTTACAACCCCTGTTCACTCCGCGTTGTCAGCCTCACCAGCATCATCACTGCTGCCGGCAGAGAATATGTCAGAGAGCGACTTGTTCCCACTCTCGACAACCTTGAGGTTGATTTGGCGTGTGTCCGAGGAGATGACGTTGCCGCGGAAGGCTCGACGCTTTCGAAGGCCATCGTAGGTGTATCGATAACGTCCACCCTTCTTCTTCACAATCTTGTGACCCTTGAAGCCTGTTGAGGGGGATACGAGAACCTTCTTTCGGCCACCACCATCTAGATCGGCACGCATTGGTGTGCCAGTCAGGTCAGAGCCACCAGTAATTTGCAACTTGAAGCCACCGAGACTGACATCGCCATCACCGACGAAGATTCCATCGACGTCATCGCCGATTTTCTTCCCTAAGAAATGGTTGTAATTTGAACCACTAATGTCGACTGCGTATGCCTTTCCCCCACTGGAAGGGTCCGTGTCGTTAACGACCGCTTTGAAAACTTGCTCAGCCATGCTCAATCCTCGTGCGACTCGGCGACAGATGCCCCCTATAAGAGCGGTTCGGCCTATTCCACCATAGGTGGATTCAGGAGTTTAGATGAAATCATCGGTTTAGGGCGTGTTCAAGGCGGTTTTCCAATTGGCCAGGCAAACTTTGTGGCATTGTGATGTGTTGTGTTCTTCCTCTGCCGGCACTTGCAGTTCCAGTGCGTGATTCCATCAGTCCACGTGTTTCTAGAGTCTTGAGGTATTTCCAGAATGTTGTGTGGCCACGAGGTTTGACTTCGTATTCTTCGCAGACAACTTGGTATAATTTCTCAGCATCACCAGAGGTCACTTCTGGATCCCTTCGCAGACGACGACAGATCGCGAGCAGAATCAATTGCTCATGATGATTGAGTTCGTCGACAACACTAGGTTCCACAACACGGCCACGGGAGGCTGCGTCACGTTGAACGTGATTTGACTCAACTTCCCTGAACCCACCTTTCTCTGCCCGCATCACTGCGGCTTCTAACAATTCGATTGCGACACGTGCATCTCCTGTATCTGCTGAGGCTTGCCCGATTAAAGTAAGGATACTCTCACTTACTGAACCAGTGCGTGTTGACAAGGTTGAACGCTGAGCTGCAATGGCAGTCAATTGTGATTCCGAATAGGGCTTCAGTGCCAAGTGATTTGACCGACCAAAACGTGAGATTATGGCCCCTTCTAGTTGATCAAGGACTTGTTCTTGACTGATGAGGATTAGCGATAGTGTACCGGATTCATCTCGACCTTCGTCGATGCGTAGAAGTTGGTAAAGCAAATCTCCACTTTCTCTTCGAAGCAATACGTCGACCTCGTCTAGGATGAGTAGCATGTGTTGATTTCGTGTCCGAAGGTTACGCCGAATGCCTTGGATCACTTCAGATGCAGAAAATCCCCGGTCTGGGTGTCTGTCGTCTAGTGTCTTCGCAATGCGCTGCAAGACTTGTGACGTGGTCGGGTGATTTCGACAGTTGACATGTACAGGTTGTATATTCCTGACACCGGCAAGGTGGCGGGACAAATCCTCTCCAAAGGCCCGGCTAAGGACCGTTTTCCCACTACCGACATTACCGGTAATGACTGCTCGACAAGACATCCCTGGGGTGCCAATGCTTGCAAACATGGCTGCAAGTTGTCCCTGTTCCTCCTCCCGGCCTACAATATTTGGAGGCACCCAATCATAGGAAAGCGGCGCCGCATCGAGCAAGATGAGGCCCGCGCCAATCCGATTCAGATATTCCGCCATCGAGGTCTCCCACTGTTGGCTGTTCTTGAAGATATGGAATGACACACGCGTGTGCGTGCCCGATGGCGTGATGCGCGCGGGTGTGCGAGGCCTCAGGGGATCTCATCGAATTGATACCCAGTTTCCCACTGTTTCTCACCCAGAGCCACTTCCAATTCAAACGGTGTAATCAGTGGTTTTGCATAGCGAACAGAATCATCGATCGCAATTCGAGGGCATGCCGTGTTCACAAAGGCATCCACAGGGTAGAAGTCAATCAATTCAGGCCCAACGTGCTCTAAAGCCAGCAAGTATCCCTTCTTGCCATGCTTTTCGAGAATCTTCTTCATCCTCAATGCTAACGTTCGGCGCATTTGTCCCGGTTTTTCTCCGATGAGGATACCGAAGGTTTGAGCTTTATCACAAGCCATAATGAGGCCGAATCTTTGTCGTAGGATCCGTTCAATACGCTCAAACGACATTTCTTCAGCATCACCAGAATAAGGATCTAGCATGGCCAACGGTTTACCTGTGTGTAAAACCAATCCAATGGGGTGGAAATCTCCACTTCCAAGGAACAAGTAATGTCCAATATCGTCTTGGTCCCCCGAATAGTTGCATCCAAGAACTTGTCCAGGGAAGGTCAGGCGTGCACCGCCCACGGGCACTTCGACCTCAAACCCAGCCGCCTCAAGCCGCTCTTTGTAATCAAAAATCAGGTGCAAGTGTTGGATACTGCCAACCAAGCCCAACTTGGTTCCAGTCAATGGAGCAACACGCCCCACAGCGTCAAGAAAACGGTCCTGTGCTTCAGCCTCAGTCACCCCTTCTCCCAATTTTGCATTTGCCAATCGTTGCTCTGCGATGGCGTGGTGCTGGGCCAGTATCGGTAGTACGGGGTCAATTGCTGGATCTCCTTGGTAGGTGACATTGATGAATTGCGTTGGCATGCCTGAATCGATATTCATCTGGGAGTGTCCCATGTGTGCAACCAACTCCACACCCATGCGCTGCATCTTGTCATGAACTAAATCACAAGCGCCATAACAGGGGTCTGCTGCGAGGATAATCTTAGCCGAAGTCTCTTCTTCTATAGAATCCATCATGTCCAAGGCCTGCATCTTCAACCCTTCGGGTACTTGCAATGCAACAAGCCGATTGTCGTTGGACTTGATTCGCTCGATCAACTCATCGAGTTCGAAGTCATGTTTGTCCATATCCATGTGATTACCTCGTGACGCCGTCAGGCATCTCCTTGATGAATCCACCCTTTAGGGTGAATTATTCAAGAACGATGATTTTGTCATCCTGCATCTCGATTCTGACTAAACTATTCAACGGCCAATCGCCTGAAGCCCGAATATTGTTCATCCCTTCACCCTTCTCAAAGACAATCCAACAATCTTGAACAATAGCCCCATTCGCTTCAACAGCTTTCAGGATTGGGTGCAAGGTGCCACCAGTACTCACAACATCATCCACAATGAGCACGCGAGCGTCCTTTTCGATGTCATTAAGGAAGATTTCACCCTTGGAATAGCCGGTAGATTGGTCGATTGAGATTTCACCTGGCAATCCATATTGTCGTTTCCGGCCAATAACCAGTGGTTTGCCACTAGACAAGCACAGGGCTGCTGCCAATGGAATCCCCATGGCTTCTATACCCAGGATAATGTCGATGGAGTCCCAATCAACACCTTCTGAGATTAGATCACGTGCAGCACTGAGTAATCCTGCAGATTGCCTAGGCACTCCATCGGAGAGTGGGTGGACAAAGTAAGGGTAGCCTTCTTTCCAGACAACGGGTGCTTTCACAACACTGTCCTTGAGTAATTCAACACGCATGTCGATTGTCGTTGTCTGCTCGCCCATGGACAGCGAGCAGGCGTCTCTTTATTGAAGAATGTGATACAAAAAAAATGCCCCCCAGGGGCGCCGAAGCGCCCCTGAAGGACATGTGTGTTATCTTGTG
>Ga0066836_10000272_pt1 | contig 23508 bp, 23 predicted proteins | sample ETNtaG_18_FD_71568 | JGI IMG/M metagenome (GOLD analysis project Ga0066836, IMG submission 71568) | Marine microbial and viral communities from oxygen minimum zone, Eastern Pacific Ocean - ETNP201302SV91 | ecosystem: Environmental > Aquatic > Marine > Oceanic | place: Pacific Ocean: Eastern... | reverse complement strand
GGCAGCAAATGAAAGTGGATGGGGAACATCTAGATTTGCCTTAGAAGGAAATGCTCTTTTTGGACAATGGACATGGAGTAAAAAAGGTATATCTCCAAAGAATAAAGATAAAAATAAAAGCCATAGAGTTTTGCAATTTCAAGTTCTTAAAGCTTCAGTTAGAGCATATAAAAATAATTTGAACACTCATAACGCTTATAAAGAATTTAGAGAAGCTAGAGCAAAAATAAGAGAGAATAGCGATATAATTAATGGACTTAAGTTAACTAAATATCTAAAAGCTTATGCAAGCATTGGAGAAAAATATGTTGCCATACTTGATGACATTATAGAGAAAAATTCCTTAACAGATTTTGATAAATCAAACTTATTACCTACTAAGTCTACAGCTGGTATAGCTTTATAAATATTAATTATCTTAGTATCCTTCAATAACGTATTGTATACCCAACCATCTCCATTTGTTATCATTTTCTTGAAGAGAACAGTTAATTCTACCCCTTTCGCTTTTAAATTTTTCCTTAAGCAAAACTTCTAATTCATTTTCATTTATAAATTTAATATCTGATTTTCTCCAAATATTTCCTTCATTTGAATAACAAGTGATATTTTTAATATTGATTAAATCTTTGAAAAATTTAATTTTAACTTTGGGGGGGTTTTCATTTCCTTTAACATATCGATTTTCTGGTGTTATTTTTTCATAAGGAAAAGGTAAAGTTTGAATTATGGATTTAAATCTTTTTATTTCACCATATTTTTCATTTATTGGAAATCTCGGCAATTCAAGAAAATCTTTAGTAGAGTCGATCACTCCAGAATGTTGACCAAAAGCAAATTTGAAATTTAAATCTGAAACAATTTTTTTAAGACTAGTACTATACTCACCAAAAGGATAAGAAAATATTACAGGGGAATATCCAAGTTCTTTTTTAAAAATTTCTATTGAAGTTTTTAAATCTGATTTTATTTCTTCATCATTCCAATCTATTAAGTACTCATGTGAATGACTGTGATTTCCTATTGTCACAATATTACTTTTAGAGATTTCTTTAATTTGATCCCAAGTCATATAACCGCGCTTACCAATTTCTCTAGTACTAACAAAAAGTATAAAGGGGACATTTTTATTTTTTAAAATAGGCCATGCATTTAAATAAAAAGATTCAAAAGCATCATCAATTGTTAATAAAATATAATTTTTGTCTATAGTGTTATTTATGATTTTATCAAACTTGCTAAATGGAATAATTTCAATATCTGAATTATTTATTTCTTCAAGATGCTCCATAAAAATTTTATTTCTTATATTAGTAGAAGGGTATTTATTTTCTTCAAATCTATGGTACATTAAAGTTATAACACCTACTTTTGTGTTTAGATTATCAACTGCTTCAGCAAAGGATTTACTTGATAATACAAAAAGTATTATTAATAAAAATATTATGAATTTCTTTTCAATAGATTGTAGTACAGACATAGGATCATTATTTGTAAAAATTGAAAGTAGAACATTTAGTAAAGTTTTGCAAAGTGATAAGTATAATAACGATTTATTAATGATACAAATTCTGGAATTTTTTAAAGAAAACAATGTAAAATTTAAAGATATTTCACAAATATATGTAAACCAAGGCCCTGGAAATTTCTCAGGATTAAGAGGTTCGTTGGCTATAGCCAAAGGCATTAGTCTAGCTAAGAATCTTAGGCTGTTTGGTTATAATACATTTATATGGTCTTGCGCTAAATTTTTTAATAAAAGTAATTTTATTTATAGTTTTATAAAATTTAGAAACAAATATTTTATTAAAAAGTTCGATAGTAAACTTGGCAGCTGTTCTAAAGTTGAAGAAATTACAGCAAATCAGATAATTAAAAAATATGATAATAAATTTAAGGTTATTCCAAAAAGTTTAGTAAGCCAATTTGATGATAAAATACTAAAACTTAATAATCTATTTGTTGTGGATTTAAACCATAATGAGCTTGAATTTCTTAGATTAAAGCGACTATTAGATGAAGAATTTATTAAACCATTATATATAAGCTAAAGTTTTTTTTGAAAATGTATATTTTAGTTGTAATATGAAACTAAAAAATGAGCAGTAATATAGAAAGCAAATGTATTCAAAAAGGGGTTAGGCTTACCGATCAAAGAAGATTGATCGCAAAAGTTATGTCAGACTCAGATGATCATCCAGATGTTGATGAATTACATAAAAGAGTTAGCAATGTAGATTCTAAAATCAGTATTGCAACAGTTTATAGAACAGTAAAGTTATTTGAGGAAGCGGGAATAGTAGCTAAACATGATTTTAAAGGTAATAAAGCTAGATACGAAGAAACAACACAAGATCATCATGATCATTTAATTGATATTAATACAGGTGAAATAACTGAGTTTGTAAACGAAGATATTGAAAAATTACAAAAACAAGTAGCTGAAAAACTTGGTTACAAATTGGTTGATCACAGATTAGAGTTATATGGTTCAAAAATTAAAAAATAATTAAATTGTCTAAAAAAATATTTATTAAAACTTTCGGCTGCCAAATGAACGAGTATGATTCAAATCGAATTTATGATTTGTTATCAGAAATTGGTTATACTAAAGCCGATACACAAGAACAGGCAGATTGCTTTATTTTAAATACTTGTCATATTCGTGATAAAGCAACAGAAAAAGTTTACCACGAAATAGGGAGGGTTAGAAAAAATTTCAAAAATTTAAAAAAACCATTAGTTATTATTTCAGGTTGTGTTGCTCAAGCTGAATCTGAAGAAATGTTAAAGCGCGAACCATATATTGATATGGTGATTGGACCTCAATCTTATCATAAAATTAGCGATTTAATTTTAAACTATCAAAGAAAAAAAAAGAAAATTAATGAAACTGAATTTGATGTTATTGGTAAATTTGACAAATTAGAAAAAGTTTCTAATTTGCAAAATAAAATTTCCTCTTATTTAACCATCCAAGAGGGCTGTGATAAGTTTTGTCATTTTTGCGTAGTTCCATATACAAGAGGCCCTGAGTATTCAAGACCGTTTAAACAAATTTTGGATGAAGCTTATAATTTAGTAATGAATGGTGCTAGGGAAATAACTCTACTTGGTCAAAATGTTAATGCTTACAATTTTGAAGGTAAGTATAAGCTTTCGTCTTTAATAAAAGAACTAAATAAAATTAAAGAATTAAAAAGAATAAGATTCACAACTTCACATCCAAAAGATATGTCAGACGATTTAATAAAGTGCTACCAAGATTGTACCAAACTTATGCCAATTCTTCACCTACCTGCCCAAAGTGGATCAAATAAGATTCTTAAACTTATGAATAGAAAACATGATATAGAACATTATTTGAATATTATTAAAAAACTTAAAGACATGAATAAAGATATAAAATTTTCTAGTGATTTTATTATAGGATATCCAGGAGAAACTGAAAAAGATTTTAATGATACAGTTAATTTCATTAAAAAAATAGGTTTTATTAATTCTTATTCTTTTATATTTAGCCCACGACCTGGAACTCCTGCAGCTACTAAAAAGTTGAATAATTTAAAAGAAAGTAAAAAAAGACTCAAAGTATTACAAGATATTTTAGAAGACTTTCAGCAACATGAAAATAAAAAATATTTAAATGAATATCCTGAGGTTTTGATTGAAAATAAATTAAAAGATCAAAAAAAGTATTTTGCTAGAACAAAAAATATGACACCTGTAATATTTGAATCAGAAACATGCAAACCTGGTGATTTGGCGCGTATAAAAATTACATCTATTAATAAAAAGTATTTATTTGGTTCTCATGAACTTGATAAGGATCGTGCCGCATAATTTAAATGAAAATACGTAAACAAAATAAAAATGATAGAGATATCTCAATAACTTATGGAGAAAATGAATCTATAAATATTAATATATTTAATAATAAAATATTAATGGCTATCGCAGGATCCTTTGATAGCAATTTAAAAGAATTAGAAAAAATTACCGGTTCACAAATTTACTTTAGAGGTAATTCAATTTCGATTAAAGGTGATAAAAATGCTAATAAAAAAGTTAAAGATGCAATCGAATACTTAATTAATCGCTTCAGATCTGATAAAAAAATAGATAGAAATGATATAATTTCATCATTAAATGGAGACATGATACAGGATACAAAAAATAAATCTACCGTTCAGCCTTTAGAAGAGGTAATCAAAACTCCAAAAAGATCAGTAATACCTAGATCAAAAAAACAAAAAGAATACGTGCGAGCTCTTAAAACTAGTCCGGTTGTTATGTCATTAGGGCCAGCAGGAACAGGAAAAACTTATCTAGCTGTTGCTGCCGCTTTATCTATGTTACTAGAAAAAAAAGTTGAAAGAATTATATTATCAAGACCAGCAGTTGAAGCAGGTGAAAAATTAGGTTTTTTACCAGGTGATATGAAAGATAAAATTGATCCCTACTTAAGACCACTATACGACTCATTATATGATTTGCTGGATTATGATAAAATTCAAAGAAAGATTGAATCTGGTGAGATAGAAATTGCACCGCTAGCTTTTATGAGAGGAAGAACTTTAAAAAATTCATTTGCAATTTTGGATGAAGCACAAAACGCTACTCAAACACAAATTAAAATGTTCTTAACCAGAATTGGAGAAAATTCTAAATTAGTTGTAAATGGAGATCCATCTCAAATTGACTTACCTAATAAGAATCAATCAGGACTTATAAAATCACAAGCTGTATTAAAAGAAATAAAAGAGATATCGATTATAAATTTTGATCATAAAGACGTAATGAGACACCCCTTAGTCACTAAGATTGTGGAAGCTTATCAAAAGAATTCAGATGATAAGAGTTAATGTTGAAATAAATAACAAATATTGGCTCACTAAAATTATTAATCCAAAAAAGTATTTTACAAAAAAGGTACATAAAATTAAAAAACTTATTAAGTTTATTAATGGTAAAAATGTTACTTTTACTATTTTATTAACCAATTCTTCAAATATAAAAAAACTTAATAAGAAATTTAGAAACAAAAATAAGCCTACTGATGTTTTATCATTTCCTTATTTTGAAAAAAAAAAATTGAAATATATAAAACAAAAAAACTTTTATTTAGGTGATATAGCAATATCTTATGAAATTGTTAATTTAAGATCCAAAAAAAAAAATTTTATTCAAGAATTTGATAAAGTTTGGATTCATGGATTTTTACACTTATTAGGGTATGATCATATTAAAAATAAAGATTATTTTAAAATGGATAGAATTGAAAAAAAAATTTTAAATTCAATTAGCTAGCATTAGGAATATAAATTTGAGCACTTTATTAAATAATAAATTTTTTGTAATATTTTTTGCGCCTTTTCTACTAGGAGCAACTACTATATTTGGTTTTGCTCCATACAACTTAACGTTTATAAATTTTTTTACTTTTTCAGTTTTATTGTTTTTGATTTCATTAGTAAAAAAAAAAATCCAATCAAAATATAGAAAAAAAAAGTCTAATTTATATTTTTTTTACTTAGGTTGTTCTTTTGGTTTTGGTTTTTTTTTATTAGGAAATTATTGGATTTCAATTTCTTTAACTCACGATGAGATATTCAAAGTTTTTATACCCTTTGCTCTTATATTGATTCCCTTATTTTTATCTTTCTTTTTTGGACTATCAATTTTTTTAACAGGCCCTTTTGTAAATAAAAATATCTCATATATTTTATTTTTTTCGTTACTATTTTCTATATTTGAGTTTTTAAGAGGCAATTTATTAACTGGCTTTCCATGGAATTTAATTTCATATACATGGTCATGGTCTGTAGAATCTATACAAGTATTATCTTTAATCGGCACATATTCATTAAGTTTATTTTCAATTACATTATTTTGCCTTCCTTTTTTATTTTTTCAAAAAAAAATAAAAATAAAAAATTTTTATATTGTAGGATTTTTCATAATAATTTTTTCATTAAATTACACATATGGAATATCTAAATTAAAAAACAATACTTACATTTTTGATAAAAAAATTAGTGTTAAAATAATTTCTCCTAACTTTTTACTTGAAGATTATTATAAAAATAGTGAAGAAGATCAAATTAAACGATTAATAAAAATTAGCAATCCAAATAAAAATAAAAAAACATTATTCATTTGGCCAGAAGGGATATTTTATAATTCATATTTAGAGGATATAAAAAAATATCAATATTTATTTGAGGATAATTTTTCTGAAAACCATCTAATCATTTTTGGAATAAATCATTTTGTTAATTTCGATAATTTAAATAAGCCAAAATATTATAATAGTTTAGTAGTTTTAAACAATAAATTAGAAATTTTATCTTTATATAATAAAATTAATCTTGTTCCATTTGGTGAATTTTTGCCTTTAGAAAATGTGCTATCTGATTTTGGTTTAAAAAAAGTTACATACGGATACAGTTCTTTTTCTTCAGGTGATGTTAGAGATATAATTAATTTAGGAGATAAATTTAATAAAAAATTAATTTTGCCATTAATTTGTTATGAAATTATTTATTCTGGAAATATAAAAAAAAAATATCAATTTCCTGACTTATTAATTAATATTTCAGAGGATGCTTGGTTTGGTGAGTCTATTGGCCCACAACAACACTTTACAAAAGCAATTTACCGCTCAATTGAAGAAGGAGTATTTGTAGCTAGATCTGCCAATAAAGGAATTTCTGCATTTATCAATCCAAACGGGAAAATGATTAAATCACTTAATACGGGAGAGTCAGGTAATATAGAGCTAAATTTTCCTAATTTTTATGAACCAACTTTATTTTCTAATTATGGAAATAAAATATTTTATTTAATAATTATTTTGTATATGTTTCTAATTTTAATTTTTAGAAAGTTTAAACTCTAATGAGCAAAAAATCTTATTTATTTACCAGTGAATCAGTTTCAGAGGGACATCCTGATAAAGTTTGTGATCGTATATCAGATATGGTCGTAGATACGTATCTTGCCAAAGAACCCTTTTCAAGAGTAGCGTGCGAAACTTTAACTACAACAAATAAAGTTATTTTAGCAGGAGAAACAAGAGGACCGGAAATAAAAAAAGACGATTTAATTCAAAAAGTTAGAAACTGTATTAAAGACATCGGATATGAACAAAAAGGATTTCACTGGAAAAATTGTGATATCGATGTTCATCTACATTCCCAATCTGCAGATATTGCTATGGGAGTAGATTCAAAAGATAATAAAGATGAAGGAGCTGGCGACCAAGGAATAATGTTTGGTTATGCATGTAACGAAACTGAAGTTTTAATGCCTGCGCCTATTTATTATTCTCATAAAATTTTAGAGTTAATGGCTGCAGATCGAAAAAACGGCAAAGCAAATAAATTGGAACCAGATTCAAAAAGTCAAGTTACGATGCAATATGAAAATGGCAAACCAGCAAAAGTTACTTCAGTAGTTATTTCCACACAACATTCTCCTGATGTAAATCAAGCGCAAGTAAAAGAAATTGTTAGACCATATTTAGAGAAATCTATTCCTAAAAATTTATTAGCAAGCTTAAAAGATGAGGAGTTTTATGTGAATCCAACAGGCCAATTTATTATTGGAGGACCGGATGGTGACTCAGGTTTAACAGGAAGAAAAATTATTGTTGATACTTATGGTGGAGCAGCACCACATGGTGGCGGAGCATTTTCTGGTAAAGACCCAAGTAAAGTTGATAGATCAGCAGCTTATGCAGCTAGATACGTTGCAAAAAACGTTGTTGCTTCTAAAATAGCTGACAAATGTTTAATTCAGTTAGCATATGCAATTGGTGTTTCTAAACCACTATCTATATATGTTGATCTTTTTGATGGTGATGAAGAAAAGTCTAAATATGTAGAAAAATTAATAAACGAAAACTTTAACTTGAGTCCAAGAGGAATTAGGGAAATGCTGTCTTTAACTAGACCAATATATGAGTGTACCGCAGCCTATGGTCATTTTGGAAGAAAACCAGGATCAGATGGGTCTTTTTCTTGGGAAAAAACTGATAAAACAGCAGTTTTTAAAAAGTAGACCTTGAAAAAACTATAAATTTAAATTAAATAAATATTAAGTTACCTGGAAAATACAAAATGGGCTTTTGCCCATTTTTTTTTAGAGGTCATTAATTAAATATATGCTTAATCAAAGATCTGATAAAATGGAGCTTTTAAGGATTGCTGAGTCAGTAGCTTTAGAAAAATCTATTGATAGAGAAATTATTCTGACAACCATGGAGTCTGCTATACAAAAAGCAGCTAAAACAAGATTTGGTTCTGAAAATGATATACGAGCAGTAATTAATAGAGATAGTGGCGATATAAGCTTACATAAAGCTTTAACAATTGTAGATAGCCCAATTAACTTAGATACTGAAATTTCTTTAGAAAATGCAATTAAAGCAGAAAAAAAAGAAGATTTAAAAATTGGAGATGAAATATTTGAAAAATTACCTCCAGTAGATTTTGGAAGAATTGCCGCGCAAACAGCAAGACAAGTAATAACACAAAGCGTAAGAGCGGCAGAAAGAGAAAGACAATATAATGACTTTATAGATAAGAAAGGAGAAATTTTAAGTGGAATTGTAAAAAGATTAGAATATGGAAATGTAATTATGGATTTAAATAGAGCTGAAGCCATAATTAGGAAAGAAGAGCTTATACCACGAGAACTACTTAAAAATGGTGATAGAATTAAAGCTTATTGTTATGATGTAATAAGAGAGAATAAAGGACAACAAATTTTTTTATCTAGGGCACATCCCAAATTTATGGAAAAGTTGTTTTTTCAAGAAGTGCCTGAAATTTATGATGGAATTATAGAAATTAAATCATCTGCAAGAGACCCAGGAAGTAGAGCAAAAATATGTGTTAATTCTAAAGATTCGTCAATAGATCCCGTTGGAGCATGCGTCGGAATGAGAGGTAGTAGAGTGCAGTCAGTTGTTAACGAACTTCATGGCGAAAAAATAGATATAGTTCACTGGTCAGAAGATCCAGCTTCCTTGGTTGTAAGCGCATTAGCACCAGCAGAAATTCAAAAAGTAATAATTGATGATCAAAATAAAAGAATAGAAGTTATCTTAACCGAAGAAAATCTAAGTAAAGCAATAGGTAGAAGAGGTCAAAATGTTAGATTAGCTTCAAAATTAATAAACTTTGAAATAGATATATTAACTGAAAAAGAAGAAACAGAAAAAAGACAATCAGAATTTAAAGATAAAACAGAAGTTTTTACAAAAAATCTTGAAGTAGACGAAACTCTAGGACAGCTTTTAGTGGCAGAAGGATTTTCTTCAGTTAACGATATTAAGGAGTCTGCCATTGAAGAAATAACAAAAATAGAGGCTATAGATGAAGCGACTGCAAAAGAATTAAAAGAGAGAGCAGAAGAATATTTAATAAAGGAAAAAGAAGATATAAGCAAAAAATTAAAAGATTTAGGAGTAGAGGAAGATTTAATAAATTTAAAAGGAATTACACCAGGAATGTTAGTTACCTTAGGCGAGAAGAAGATTAAGACTTTAAAAGATTTTGCAGAGCTATCTACTGATGAATTATTAGGTTGTTATGATGAGAAGAATGGTAAAAGATACAAGGTTACCGGTTATCTAGAAGAATTTGCTTTAACGAAGAATGAGGCTGAGGATTTAATTTTAAATGCTAGAAATATTATTTTTAAATAAAGGATATGTTTTTTTATGGTAGAAAAAAAAATAAAAAAAAAGAAGCTTACTTTAAGTGTTTCTCCAAAAGCTTTACAAAATGTATCCAATTATACACAAAGTAAAGGAAAAACTTCTGTTGTTATAGAAAAAAAGCAACCTAGAAGATGGGGAGAGAAAAAATTTCAACAACGAGAGAATAAACCAAGACAATCTCCCGATAATTCACCACGCAAAACTCCAGTTAATAGAAATATTGATATTAGAAGACTTGCAGAAGAGAGGGCTACAAAAAGATTTAAGGTTTCAAAAGAGGATGCTTTGCACTCAAAAAAATCTTCTTCAGTTAAAGAAAAAGGTCTTTTTTCAAAAAATAAAACAAAGCTTACAATATCAAAAGCATTAAATGAGGAAGTATTAGATGGAAGAAATAGAAGTTTAGCCTCACTAAAAAGAGCGAGGCTTAAAGAAAAAAAAAATCAGGAAAATGAAAATAAAAAAATTGAAACAAAAAAAGTTGTACATGAAGTAAACATTCCAAACCAAATTACAATCCAAGATCTTTCAAATAGAATGGCAATACAAGCTAGCTTAATTATAAAACACCTATTAGGAATGGGTGTGGTAGCAACTATTAACCATACTATAGATGCTGATACAGCAGAGTATTTAGTAAAAGAATTTGGTAATATTCCAATAAGAGAAAAAAAGCCTGATTTGAATATTCAAAAAGTAATTAATGAAGATAGCAAAAATTTAAAACCAAGGGCACCAATAGTTACTGTTATGGGACATGTTGATCATGGCAAAACATCATTGCTTGATGCCCTTAGAAAAACAGATGTAGTTTCGCAAGAACATGGAGGTATAACTCAACACATAGGAGCTTATAAAATAAAAACAGAAGAAGGAAAAAATATTACATTTATAGATACACCTGGGCATGCTGCTTTCACAGAAATGAGAGCACGTGGATCAAAAGTTACAGATATAGTTGTACTTGTTGTTGCTGCTGATGATGGTGTAAAACCTCAAACGATTGAAGCTATAAAGCATTCAAAGGCAGCCAAGGTGCCGATTATTGTTGCGATAAATAAATGTGATTTACCTGGAGCTGATCCACAAAAAGTTAAAAATGAACTTTTGCAATTTGAGCTTATCGCTGAAGAATTAAGTGGTGATACACTATTTGCTGAAGTTTCGGCAACCACAAAGAAAAACTTAGATAAACTAAAAGAAAATATTATACTTCAAACTGATTTATTAGATTTAAAAGCAAATTATAACACAAACGCTAACGGTGTCATTTTGGAATCTAGAGTTGATAAAGGTAAAGGTCCAGTGTCAACAGTATTAGTAACAAACGGATGTTTAAACAAAGGTGATTACTTTGTTAGTGGTAACACCTGGGGAAAAATAAGAGCAATGATTAATGATCAAGGAAAAAATGTTGATTTAGCGAATCCATCAACTCCTGTTGAAATATTAGGAATGAATAATTCTGCTTTTGCTGGCGATGATTTTATAGTTGTAGATTCAGAAGAAAAAGCAAAAGAAATAAATGATTATAGAGTTGAACATTCTAAGTCAAAACAAACTCCATTGATTTCAGCTAATAAAGATTCTGCGTTTGGTAATGATGTAGATATTAAAGAATTACCTATAATTATTAAATCAGATGTACATGGCTCTAGTGAAGCTATTAAAAATGCAATTAATAAAATTGAACATGCAGAAGTTTCGCCTAAGATAATTCTAACAGGAATTGGTATAATAACAGAAACCGACGTAACTCTTGCAAAAGCATCTGGCGCGACTCTCATAGGTTTTAACGTTAGGCCAAATAAAGAAGCTAAAAAATTGGCAGAAACTCATAAGATAAATTTAAAATTTTTTAATATAATTTATGAGGTTTTAGATTTTGTAAATGATGCATTATCTGGATTGTTAAAACCAGATATTAAAGAGGAAATAGTAGGCTCTGCAGAAGTAAAAGAAATTTTTAAAGTTTCAAAGATTGGAAAAGTCGCGGGTTCAAAAGTTTTAGATGGAGAAATTGTAAATAATTTAAATGCAAGGTTGATAAGAGATGGAAATGTACTATATACAGGGACTATAGGGAGTATTTTTAGAGAAAAAAATGCAGCAAAACAAGTAGCTGCCGGACTTGAATGTGGTATAACGCTTAAAGATTTTGCGGATTTTAAAGAAAAAGATGTAATTGAGGTATATAAAGTTATTGAAAAAGAAAGAAGAATTTAATGAATAGGACAGCAGAGAACGCTCCTTTTTCACAAAGACAACTAAGGGTAGGCGAATTAATTAAACAATCATTGGGACAAATCTTTTTAAGGAATGAAGCGAAAGTTCCAATTTTAGAAACGCAAAATATTACTGTAACCGAAGTTAGAATGAGCCCTGATCTAAAAAGTGCAAGAGCATACGTGATTCCACTTGGTGGAAAAGATACAGAGAAAACTGTTAGTATTTTAATGGAATTTTCACATCTTATAAGAAAAGTGTTATCAAAAAAAGTAGATATGAAATTTTTACCAAAAGTTTCTTTCGTTAGTGACAAATCTTTTGATTATGCTGAAAAAATTGAAAAACTAATAAAGGAAAATAAATAAACATGGAAAAAGAAATAAAAAAAGTTTCAAAAAAAAATAATAAAGATTCAGGCTCATCAGAAGCTCAAATAGGTTTTTTAAGTGAAAAAATAAACTATCTAACCAACCATTTTAAGGAACACAAAAATGATAAACATTCTACGCTTGGACTTTTGAAAGCAGTAAATCAGAGAAAACGTTTACTAAGTTATCTTAAGAGAAAAAACCCAGAGTCTTATACTTCAATATTAACAAAATTAAATTTAAGAAAATAAATGTTTAAAATATTTAAAGAGGAACTAGAGTTAGGTGGAAAAAAGTTAACCTTAGAAACAGGAAAAATAGCGCGGCAAGCGGATGGAGCTATAATTGCAACTTTAGGTGAAACAGTTGTTATCTCTACTGTAGTTGGAAAAAAACAAGTTAATCCAGATACAGATTATTTTCCATTACAAGTTAATTACCAAGAAAAATATTATGCTGCAGGAAAAATACCTGGTGGATATTTTAAAAGAGAAGCTAGGCCTACTGAATCCGAAACATTAATTTCAAGATTAATTGACAGACCTATTAGACCGCTATTTCCAGAGAGTTTCAGAAATGAAGTTCAAATTTTACCAACTGTTCTATCTTATGATAATGAAAATGAAGCAGATATATTATCAATAATCGCATCTTCTGCCGCTTTAGCAATATCAGGTTTACCTTTCCAAGGTCCTATAGCAGCTTCAAGAGTAGGATATGTTAATGATAATTTTATTTTAAATCCTTCAAAAGAGCAATTAACAGAATCCAAATTGGATTTAGTTGTTGCTGGTACAAAAGAAGCGGTTCTAATGGTAGAATCAGAAACATCTGGTTTAACAGAAAAACAAATGTTAGATGCAGTAAAATTTGGACACGAAAAGTTTGTTCCAGTAATCAAAGCAATCGAGTCTTTAGCAAAAAAAGCTTCCAAAGAAGATTGGATAGTGGAAAAGAAAGATTATACTGATTTAAAATCTAAAATATCTAAAGAGTTGACAAAAGACCTTGAGAAAGCTTTTTCAGAAAAAGATAAACAAAAAAGATCAGAAATGATTAATGTAGCTTCGGAAAAATGCAAATCTTTATTTGAAGGTGATGAAACCTATTCAGAATTAGAAGTTATGCTTCAGCTAAAACATCTAGAAAAAGATATAGTTAGAGGCAGAATACTGAAAACAAAAAAAAGAATTGATGGTAGAGGCCTATCGGATGTTAGATCTATTAAATGCGAAGTAGGAGTTTTGCCTAGAACTCATGGGTCAGCTTTATTTACCAGAGGTGAAACACAAGCTTTAGTGACCACAACTTTAGGTATGTCAGATGATGAGCAAAGAATTGAAAGCCTAGAAGGTCAGAAGCGTGTGAGATTTATGTTGCATTACAATTTTCCACCTTTTTCTGTTGGTGAAGTAGGAAGAGTCGGCACAGGTAGAAGGGAAGTCGGTCATGGAAAATTAGCTTGGAGAGCAATAAATTCATCATTGCCTGATAAAGAAAAATTTCCATATACAATAAGAGTTGTCTCAGAAATAACAGAGTCAAATGGATCATCATCTATGGCTACTGTTTGTGGAGCATCTTTAGCTCTTATGGACGCTGCAGTTCCAATTAACGAACCAGTAGCAGGAATTGCAATGGGCTTAATAAAAGAAGGAAAAAATTTTTCAGTATTATCAGATATTTTAGGAGACGAAGATCACCTTGGGGATATGGATTTTAAAGTTGCGGGCACTAAAGATGGAATTACTTCTTTGCAAATGGATATTAAAATAACTGGGATCACTTTTGAAATTATGGAGCAAGCACTTGCGCAAGCAAAAGAAGGTAGAGCACATATATTGCAAGAAATGAATAAAGCATTAAAAACTTCAAGAAAAGAAGTATCTAAACATACTCCCAAAATTGAAACAGTAATGGTCGACAAAAAAGATATAGCTGCAGTCATAGGAAAAGGTGGAGCTACCATAAGAGAAATTGTGGAATTGTCTGGAGCAAAAGTCGATGTTAAAGATACCGGTGAAGTAACAATTGCCGCTCCCGATGAATCGTCGAGAAATAAAGCTATGGAGATGGTTAAAAGTATTGTTGCTAAACCTGAAATGGGTAAAGTTTATAAAGGTAAAGTTGTTAAAATAATGGAATTTGGTGCTTTTGTTAATTTTTTAGGAAAACAAGATGGTTTGGTTCATATTTCTCAATTAGCAGCAAAAAGAGTAGAAAAAGTTGCAGATGTAGTAAAAGAGGGTGATGAAGTCTCAGTTAAAGTAATAGGTTTTGATAGAGGAAAAGTAAAACTTTCTATTAAAGAGGCTAGCTAATTATTAGGTAATATTTTTTGGATCCGGCATTCCAACTTTATTATATCCAGCATCTACATAATGAATTTCGCCAGTCACAGCTGCAGCTAGATCACTTATCAAATATAAAGCAGAGCCACCAACATCATTTATATCAACATTTCTTTTCAATAAAGAATGGTCTTCGTTCCATTTATATAAAAACTTGGCATCTCCAATTGCTGAAGCTGCAAGAGTTTTGATTGGACCTGCACTTATTGCATTTACTCTAATATTTTTTTTACCCAAGTCTCTAGCTAAATATTTAACACTTGTTTCTAGTGCAGACTTACAAACTCCCATGACATTATAATTTGGAATAACTTTTGTAGATTCGTAAGTTAAAGTTAGCAAACTTCCACCATTATTCATTATTTTTGAAGCTTCTTTAGCCACTTCCGTAAAGGAAAAACATGAGATCAATATACTTTTTAAAAAATTATCTCGTGTGGTGTTTAAGTATTCGCCAGATAATTCTGATCTATCTGAATATGCTATAGCATGTACAACAAAATCTATCTTACCCCACTTTGATTTAATATCTTCAAAGAGTTTAATCACTTCTTCTTTTTTTTCTACATTACAACTAAGGGTAAAATCAGATTTTAATGATTTAGCTAAGGGTACAACTCTTTTTTTTAAAGCATCTCCTAAATAAGTAAATGCTAACTCCGCTCCATGTTCAGCTAATTTTTTAGAAATTCCCCAAGCAATAGATCTATCGTTTGCTACTCCCATAATCAGACCTTTTTTACCTTTTAGTAAAGACATATTTCTAATTTATTTTTTCAAATACCAGTGTTGCATTAGTTCCTCCAAAACCAAAGCTGTTTGACATGACGGTATTGAGTTCCTTTGCTTTTTCTACTTTAGTTACGATTGGAAAATTTTTTGCTTTTTCATCCATATTTTCAATATGAGCAGAAGCAGATATAAAGCTATTTTTTATCATTAATAGACAGTAAATAGCTTCTTGTACTGATGTTGCTCCCAATGAGTGTCCTGTCAAAGATTTTGTTGAACTTATTTTAGGTATCTCATTTTTAAATACACTTTGTATAGCTTCGAGCTCTTTAACATCACCAACTGGCGTAGAAGTTCCATGGCTATTAATATAATCAACTTTTTTATTTTTTACTGTTTTTAAAGCCATGCTCATACATCTTGCGGCTCCCTCACCTGATGGAGCTACCATGTCATATCCATCGGATGTTGCTCCATACCCAGTTAATTCTGCATAAATTTTTGCACCTCTCGCTTTTGCATGCTCATATTCCTCTAGCACTAGAACGCCTGCACCACCAGCAATTATAAATCCATCTCTATCTTTATCGTAGGGTCTTGATGCTTTTTCTGGTGTATCATTATATTTTGAAGAAAGTGCCGTCATAGCATCAAACATACTTGACATACCCCAGTTTAGTTCTTCCCCTCCACCAGCAAATACTATGTTTTGTTTTCCAAATTGAATTAATTCCATTCCATTTCCTATACAGTGACCACTTGTTGCACAAGCTGAGCTGATTGAGTAGTTAATACCTTTAATTTTAAATGGAACAGCTAAGGTTGCAGAATTTGTACTAGACATTGTTCTTGGAACGATGCAAGGCCCCATTTTTTTTGGTCCAGAATCTCTTGTAGCATCTACAGCCAAAACAACATTTTTAATTGAAGGACCGCCAGAACCCATAATAATTCCAGTCATTTCATTACTAATATTTTTTTCTTCTAACCCTGAATCTTTTATTGATTCTTGCATTGCAATATAATTATAAGCAGACCCATCACCCATAAATCTTATTTTTTTTCTGTCAATATGATCAGATATGTTTAAATTTTTAATAGATCCTACTATCTGACTTCGAAAATTATATTTTTTATGTTCTTCTGAAAAAACAATTCCTGATTTTGTATTTAATAAAGAATCTAAAACTTCAGATTGATTATTTCCAATACAAGAAACTATTCCCAAACCAGTTATAACTACTCTTCTCATGATTTAAATAATCCTACCTTTAAACTTTCAGCTTGATAAATTACTTTACTATCAGCATATAAAGTACCATCAGCTAATCCTACAACAGCTCCTTCTTTTTTTAAAATCCTTTTCATACTAACTTCATATTTAGCGATCTTTACAGTCGTTAGGACTTCTCCAGTAAATTTAACAGAGTTAACACCAAGAGCTCTTCCTTTTCCTGGCTCTCCTTTCCATCCTAGATAAAACCCTACCAGTTGCCACATAGCATCTAATCCAAGGCAACCAGGCATAACAGGATCTTCCTTAAAATGACAATCAAAAAACCACATTTTTTCCTTTATATCAAACTCTGCTTCTATCAATCCTTTTTTGTACTTACCATTATTTTCATCAACATGTGTAATTCTATCAAACATTAACATTGGAGGAGATGGAAGTTTAGCATTTCCTGGACCAAATAACTTTCCGTTAGCGCAGTCGATTAAATCGTCATAATTATAGCTATTTTTTTTTAACATAAAAATAAATTAATACTTGATTTGATGAGTTTATAACATATATTTAGTTTAGAATAATTATAAGTTACAAAAACTTAAATAAACCAAGTTTTACAATGATAAATGCTCTTAAACTCCACATTAATCGGTTAAGATCCTCTGGTCTCAGACCAACCAAACAGAGGTTAATTATATGTAAAGTTCTTTTTGATCGAAAAGACACATTTCATTTTACGATAGATAATTTAAAAAAAAAAATTGACAAAACATCTAAGAACAAAATTTCTTTAGCAACTATTTATAATACTGTGCATTCTTTTAAAAATAATGGTTACCTAAAAGAAATTTCTTTAAAAGGAAATAAAACTTTTTTTGATACGAACTCTTCAAGTCATCACCATTTTTATGATCATGATTCAGGCAGCTTAATAGATATAAAAAATGAAGACATATCTTTTAGTAAATTTCCTTCTGTTCCAAAAGGAAAAAAAATTGAATCAGTAGAAGTTACCGTAAGTGTTGCGAACAGTTATCATAATCAAAAAAGTCAAAAATAATTTAAAAAATATTTAAAATGATTCTAAAGTATTGACTTTTAGTTTAGAATGATTATAAACTATTATTATTAAATATAATCGGAGGATTAATATGGCTCTAAAAGGAAGTAAAACAGAAGAAAATTTAAAAGCTGCTTTTGCAGGAGAAAGTCAAGCAAATCGAAGATACCTTTACTTTGCCCAAAAAGCAGATGTAGAGGGTTACAATGATGTTGCTACAGTTTTTAGATCAACAGCTGAAGGAGAAACAGGACATGCGCATGGTCATCTAGAATTTTTAGAAGAAGTTGGTGATCCAGCAACTGGCAAACCTATTGGAGAAACTAAAGCTAACTTAGCATCAGCAGTAGCTGGAGAAACTCATGAATATACTGATATGTATCCAGGTATGGCAAAAACTGCGAGAGAAGAAGGTTTTGAAGAAATAGCTGATTGGTTCGAAACTTTAGCAAAAGCTGAAAAATCACACGCTGGTAAATTTCAAAAAACATTAGACACAATCTAATAATTTCATGGTGGGGGGTGCCCCACCAAAAATTAAAAATCAAAATGAATAAAGAAGGTAGTACACAAACTCCAATAAGACATCCAATTAACTTTAATCATCCTGATTTTCTTGATCCAAAAAAATTAGATGAAGAAATGAGAAGAGTTTTTGATATTTGTCATGGTTGCAGAAGATGTTTTAATCTTTGTGATAGTTTTCCAAAACTCTTTGATATGATTGACGACTCAAAAAATGAAGATGTAGAAAGTTTATCAAGCGATCAATTTAGTCCAGTTGTAGATTCTTGTACACTTTGTGATATGTGTTTTATGACAAAATGTCCTTACGTTCCTCCTCACGAATTTGATTTGGATTTTCCTCATTTAATGCTTCGATATAGAGTTTTACAAAGAAAACAAAATAAACTACCCCAAACACCAAAACAACTAGCTAAGATTGATAGAAATGCCAAAATTGGAGTTATGCTCTCAGGATTAATAAACTGGGCATCAAATATAAAAAACAAATTTTTAAGGAAAATATTAGAATTAATAACTGGCATAGATAATAGAGTCAAACTACCAACATATAATTCAGAAACTTTTACAAGTTACTTCAAAAATAATAATAATTCTATAAATTTAGAAAAACCAAAAAAAAGTAGAAAAGTTGTTATCTACTCAACATGCTTTGTAAATTTTAATAAAAAAAATACTGGAATAGCAGCACTTAAAGTTTTAAAAAAAAATGGGGTGGAAGTTCAAGAAGCTTATCCTGGTTGTTGTGGCATGCCATTTTTAGAACAGGCAGATTTACCAAAAGTTGTTGAGCAGGCAAAAAAGGTATCAAAAGAGTTATTAGAATGGGTAGATAAAGGGTATAGAGTGGTTACACTTACAGCAAGTTGTGGATTAATGTTAAAATTTGAATGGCCATTATTATTACCAAAAAATGAAAATGTAAAAAGATTATCAAAAAATATAAGTGATATTGATGAGTATATTGTTGATATTTCAAAAAAAGAAGGTTTGGCAGAAGGTCTTAAAGAAATTGATGGAGGTGTAACAATCCATCACGCTTGTCATGCCAGAGCACAAAATATGGGAATCAAAGCTAGAGATATGCTTAAATTAATTCCTAATATAAAAATTGATGTAGTTGAAAGGTGTGCAGGCCATGGAGGAACTTTTGGAGTTATGAAACAAACTCACGACCTAGCATTAAAGGTAGGAAGGCCTACAGCAAGGCAAATCAAAAATAAAAATAATAAATATATGGCTTCAGACTGCCCATTAGCAGCAAAACATCTAAAACAACTTTATTTAGATACAAACATTAAAAGTGATGAAGCATTACACCCTATCGAATTATTGGCAAAGGCATATAAATTTTGATTATGACAAAAGAGAATAAAATTGTAGAAAAAAATGATTTGATAGCATCAAGCCTATATGCTGAAAAAAGAAAAGAATATAGAAAAGAATTAGTTGAGTTTAAAAAAAATAGAAGAGTAGCGCTTGGCCCTTACGCAACATTTTATTTTGAAAGTTATGAAACAATGTTAGGTCAAATTCAAGAAATGCTACATATAGAAAAGGGTGGCGAAGAACAATTAAAAGATGAATTAGAAGCGTATAATCCTTTAATACCAAAAGGCAAAGAGCTTGTTGCAACACTAATGTTCGAAATAGATAATCCAGATATTAGGGCTAATTTTCTGGGAAAAGTTGGAGGAATAGAGGAAAAAGTTTTTATGAAAGTAGGCAATGAAAAAATAGCAGGAGTTCCAGAAAAAGATGTTGACCGAACTTCAGATGAAGGAAAGGCTTCATCAGTTCAATTTATTCACTTTCATTTTTCAAATGATCAAATAAATTTATTTAATATACCTAATACAAAGATAAACATTGGCATAGATCACAATTTGTATAACTATAACACTGATATAACAGAAGCGAATAGAAAATCTTTGGCTAATGATTTTATTTAATTTTACCCCATAAAGCATTTTTAAAAATCCATCCACTAAATTTACCAGATTTTATTTTACACCAGCTTACTTTACATTTTTTTATTATAACCAATCTTCCAATTTCAAGTTTAGCAATTGGTTTTGAATAAATGGTAGATTTTTTATAAAGTATAGAATTATTTTCTACATTTATAGCAGATTTTTTTTTTGATAATTGCGATATATGTATCCATCCAGAATTATTTTCAATATCCTTAACTTTTCTCCAGGTTTCAGATCTATCCAAAATAACTACAGGAAGGTATTTTTTTTTATAGATTAGCTTTATAGGATGCTCAAACGAAGGACCTGACCGTAAATTCACTTCATTATTTTTTAAAGATAAAAATTCTACATTTTCTTTTGCTGTAGTTTTATCAGAATAAAAAAAAAATATAAAAAGAAAAATTATTAAGTTTATAAAATGTCTATTATGTTTTATCATGACAACAGCAATTAGAACGTTTATTTAACTTTATTTTTCTAAATGAAAGTTTCAATCCATCTATAATTAATATATACCCCGATAATGTTTCTCCAATTTTAAGTATTTCCTTTATAACTTCGTTTGCCTGTATTGTTCCCACAATGCCTCCTAAGGTACCTAAAACTCCCTCATGCTCACAATTGTCTATATCAAGATTCATAGGGTCATCTGGAATGAAACATCTTAAGCAGGGAGATTTTTTTTTTAAAAAATTAAAAGTATAAACTTGCCCATCAAATTTACTTATGGCACCAGAAACTAATATTTTTTTATTTTTAAGACAATAATCGTTAACCAAGAATCTAGTTCTAAAATTATCACTTCCATCGACTATAATTGAAAAATCTTTTCCAATCTCATTTATATTTTTTTTAGTTAATTTCAAATTATAAGATTTAAATTTTAAATCTTTATTAATTTTTTTTAATTTAGAAATTGCTGCAGAAGATTTTTTCTTATTAATATCTTTTGTTGTAAAAATTATTTGCCTACTAAGATTAGAAATTTCTACTTTATCTTTATCAATTATTCCAATTTTCCCCACACCCACCGCAGCTAGATATATTGCAATTGGTGATCCTAATCCACCAGCTCCAACTATCAAGACGCTTGATTTTAAAAGTTTTTTTTGACCAGCGGCGCCTACTTTTTTTAAAATTATTTGTCTTGAATATCTTTCAATTTGTTTACTATTAAACATCATTTATTTTTATGTACCTGTTGAACCAAAACCGCCTTTCCCTCTTAAAGAATTTGGCAATGTTTTCACTTCCTCTAATTCCATTTTATTAACTGGAGTTAAGATCATTTGAGCAATTCTATCTTTATTATTAATAATAAAATCACTGTTACCATGGTTAAAGAGAATTATTTTAATTTCACCTCTATAATCGCTATCAATTGTTCCAGGTGTATTTAAAACTGATATTTTATTTTTTGCAGCAAGTCCTGATCTAGGCCGTATTTGTATTTCAAATTCCTCAGAAAATGCAACAGAAAGACCAGTTGGCACCAGACAAGAATTTCCAGCTGATAACTTAATAGGATTTTTTATAAAGGCCATTAAATCCATACCAGAGGCTCCTTCGGTTTTATAGGTGGGAATTTCTACCAATGGATCCAATTTTTTAATTAATACTTTTACCATTAAATTTTAATTTAACTGGTTTATAACTCTATCAACTATTTCATCAGAAATTTCAGATTTCTTCTTTTTAGTAAGCTTTTCTTCATTAATTTTGTTATTTTTGTAAAAAATTGTCACTTCATTTAAATCAGATTCAAATCCTATAGATTTATCAGAAATATCATTTGCAATAATCCAATCACAGTTTTTTTCAGATAACTTTTTTTTGGCATTACTTTTTAATTCATGCGTTTCTGCAGCAAATCCTATTACTAATTTTGGTCTAAGCAAATTATGATTTGAAACATAATTTAGAATATCAATATTTTTTTCCAAATTTAGTTTTACATAATCTTCTTTTTTAATTTTTTTTTGTTTTTGTTCTTTTATTTTAAAATCTGCTATTGCTGCAGAAAAAATTGCTACATCAGTAGGTAAATTACTTTGCGTAGCTTTAAACATTTGATCTGTCGTTTCTACCTTTATGAATTTTATATTTTTATTAGCATCTAAATTTGTTGGCCCTGATATAAGCGTAGTTTCAAAACCTTTTTTTGATAGAGACTCAGCCAATGCAAAACCTTGTTTTCCACTTGATTTATTGGATATGAATCTAACAGGGTCAATATACTCTCGCGTCGGACCTGCTGTTACTAAAGCCCTAAATTTTTTATTTTGATTGAAATTTTTAAAATAATATTCAATTTCGTTTACAATTTCATTTGGCTCTGTCATTTTTCCTTTACCAAATTCTCCACATGCCATATCACCAATTTCTGGACCTATAATTTTATAACCAAAATCTTTTAATTTAGTCAAATTCTCTTTTGTAGAAGGATGTTCCCACATTCTAACATTCATTGCTGGTGCTAGAAAAATATCTTTGTTAGATGCTAGCATTATTGTTGAAGCCAAATCGTCAGATGATCCAATGCTCAATTTTGAAATAGTATTTGCTGTTGCGGGCGCAACAAGCATAACGTCAGCCCATCTAGAAAGTGATATGTGATCCATTTCTGTTTCGTTTTCAATACTAAATAAATCATCATAAACTTTTTCCTGCGAAAGTGATGCAATTGATAATGGAGTAATAAAATTTTTAGCACTTTTGGTTAAAACTGTTTTAATTATCGCTCCTTTTCGTTTTAGAAAACGTATTATTTCTAAGCTTTTATATGCTGAAATACCCCCACAGATAATCAGAAGTATTTTTTTCTCAAATAAATTATTCATAATTTTATTATTTGAATACTATGAGTGAAAAAATTACAAGTATTAAAACTCCACCAAGTATCTTATTGCGTATTAATTCTAACTTTAATTCTTCTTCTTTTAAACTGTTATAAGCCAATGAATTGGCATTAAATTTACCTTCTGCTATTAAATTCATTACATCATTTGCTTTATCCATTATAATAGGTAATTCTGGGAATCTTTTTAATACCTCAGATGCTTCAGAAATAACTTCACTTGCTTTATTAATTGGGTCTTTTATCTCTCTTATCCAATCTTCTAAAATTGGCTTAGATACATTCCAAATATTAGTTTCAGGGTCTAAATTCCTAGCAACACCTTCAACTACAACCATAGTTTTTTGCAACAGCAATAATTGTATTTGAGTTTGCATATTAAATTTTTCGGTGACTTCGAAAAGTTGACTCAGCAATTTACTGCCTGATATTTGTTTTACAGATTG
>Ga0066836_10000271_pt1 | contig 23553 bp, 20 predicted proteins | sample ETNtaG_18_FD_71568 | JGI IMG/M metagenome (GOLD analysis project Ga0066836, IMG submission 71568) | Marine microbial and viral communities from oxygen minimum zone, Eastern Pacific Ocean - ETNP201302SV91 | ecosystem: Environmental > Aquatic > Marine > Oceanic | place: Pacific Ocean: Eastern... | reverse complement strand
ATTCCATTAGCAGTTGCACTAGGTTGTGACACATTTGATTCAGCATCATACATGCTTTATGCAAAACATGACAGAGTGATAACAGAAGATGGTACTAGAAGATTAGCAGAGTTAGAATATTTTCCATTTGATTGTGAAGTATCCTCAAGATACAAACCTAAAGAATTACTGGCTATGAAAAAAGAAGAAAGAATAGATCAAATTGCACTTTTTAACTTATACTCTATAAAGGCTGAAGTTGACAGAGTAAAACAAGCAATACGAGAAGGAAGATTATGGGAATATACAATGAAAAAAGCAAGAGCACATCCAAAATTGTTTGAAACAATTGACGTGATACTAAATAACACAAAATTCTTGCAAGATGGAACTCCAAAGTTTAAAGAAAAAGCAATTTTTCTATTTGGGCCAGAAGATCAATATAGACCAGAAATTCAAAGATATCATAATTATGTGAAAAAATTTAGAACAAAAAAGAAGATAGCAGTTATTACAAAAGATCCTACAATAAAACCAGTATTCTCATCATATGATTATAAAAAATTACGAAGAAAATTCAAAAATGCAGATTTGATACAGTTTTGCAATTATAATCCATTTTTAGGAATAATACCAATCGAAATTTCAGATATTTTTCCAGCATCACATTATGTAATGTCTAGAAAAGAGTTTGAATCTGAGAAATTCCCTAAATTTTTAGAGGTTTGGATTGAATTTTTCAATAAAAACAAGTTTGACTCAGTATATCTTCCAAAAGATGATTTATTTTTGCAATACTTTAAAAAATTCATTCCAAAAGGAATAACAAAAAAGCAGATTATTGAATAATTTATCTATCTCATATTATTGTTGATTATATGATTAAAACAATATTTACAGTAATCATTTGTTTAGGAATTTTATTTTCAATACAAGCAACATATGCACAGGAAGAATTGTCACTTCCAGAAGGGAAGAATATCAAAGAATGGGAGTCTATTAGTGCAGCACTAGTTGCAGAAAAAAGATTTAGCGAAGCATTAATTTATCTCGATAAAATTTTAGAACAAGAACCTGACAACTTGAAAGCATTATCAAATAAAGCAGGACTATTAATTAAATTAGAAAGATTTGAGGAAAGTCTAGATTTATCAAATAAAGTTTTAGAATTAGATCCAAATAGAATTTCTACATTAACTAATAAAGCAATTACATTAAAAATGATGAAAGAGTATAAAGAATCCTTTAAAACATTTACAAAAATTTTGGAAATTGATTCAAATAATGTAAAAATAAAAAATGCACAAGCAAACTTACTTCTTTCTACACCAACTATACCGACTAAAGATTCTAGATATTATGTACATGTTTTAGTAACCATTAGAGATTCAAATAATAATTTAATTGGGGTAACTGAATCAACGAATGCGAGGTTTCTTGATTCAGAATTTACAGAAAAATGGTGGTCAGATATAGAAAAAAAGGAAATAATTTCATATGACAATGAAGGAAAAGGAAAATTCCAGAATATACAAACACTCATTCCAAAAGATGATTATATAGGAATGCTCACTTTAGAAAAAGAAATTTCAGGGAAAAGCATACAATTATTTCAAGTGTTTTCACCATTAGTCCAATTAGAAATCTCAGATATAGTATATATTCAATGGACAATAATAAAAAACTAGTTTTATTGGTCACAAATTTTGAGTAAAATTTAACTTGTCAATTATAAAAAAAACAATATGGAATTAAATCCAAAAATAGAATTAAAACTAGTAAATGAAGATGACATATTATTTCTATATGAATTATTAACAGATAGAGACCCAAATCAAAATATATCACATAAAAATATGCCCACTTCAGATGAACACAAAAAATTTGTTTTGTCCGAGCCTTATACAAATTGGTATATTATCAAAAAAAATGATGAAAAAGTAGGTTCAATTTACTTATCAAAAAGAGATGAAATAGGAGTTTCAATTTTTAAAAAAAATGAATTTGATGAAATTGCTAAGAACTCATTCAAATTATTAATGGAACTAAATCCACGAAAACGTTATCTTGCTAATGTTAGTCCTAAAAATAAAATTTCACAAAAATTTCTTGAAGAAAATGGGTTTGCAGGATTAGAATATGTTTATGAATTAAAGACTAATTGATATGAAAATAATTTTGGAAAACTTTCATCCGTAAGCTTATTTTACCTAAATCAAATTGAATGCATATGTTTGAAAATAAGAAAATACTGATTACAGGCGGAACCGGTTCATTAGGTTCAGCCTTAACTAAGAGGTTACTAGACAATAATGTAGATACAATCAGAATTTTCAGCAGAGACGAGCTTAAGCAATCACAAATGGATGAGAGTTTCGATGATAGTCGTCTAAGGTTTTTGATAGGAGATATTAGGGATAAAGAGAGATTAGAAAAAGCTACAGAGGGGATTGATATTGTTATTCATGCAGCTGCATTAAAGCATGTACCTGTTATAGAATATAATCCATTTGAAGCAATCAAGACAAATGTTCAAGGTGCACAAAATGTTGTCGACGCATGTCTAAAAAATGATGTAAAATTTGCTCTTGCAATAGGTACTGACAAAGCAGTTTCTCCATATAATACATATGGTGCAACAAAATTATTAATGGAAAGATTATTTGTTTCAGCAAATTACCATAAAGGAAATCATGAAACAAAATTTTCATGTGTTAGATATGGAAATGTTTTAGGAAGTAGAGGTTCAATTGTACCAAAATTTGTAGAGCAAATAAGATTAGGAAAAAAAATTACAATTACAGATCCAAATATGACAAGATTCAACATAACTATGAATCAAGCATTAGAATTAATTTTTAGAGCAATAAAAAATAGTCAAGGAGGAGATGTTCATGTACCAAAACTTGAAGCATATACTGTAGGAGACATGAAAGATGTTATTCTGGAATTAATGGAATCAAATATCGAAGCAGAAAAAATCCCAGTAAGACCTGGAGAGAAATATGATGAAATATTGATCAATGAACATGAAATTAGAGACACGTATGAAAATCAAGATGACGATTATGTAATATACGAAGATCAGCTCGCTAAAGATAAAAAAATTATTCCAAAAAATCTTGAAAAGACTTCATTAACAGATCAATATTCATCAGATAAAGTTAAAATAGTTTCAAAAGAAGAATTGAAACAAATTTTAATTGAACAAAAATTAGCATTAAAGTAAATTATTTATTATTTTAAAGCATTGTTAAATGAATAGTTCAATGCGTGATAATATTGTCTAGTGGTTCCAATATCAAACCACTTATGAGTTTTAAGATTATATGCTGAAATTTGGTGGTTCCAATTCATTAATGTACTTATTGCGTCAGTTACTTGTAATTCATTGTTATAACCTAAATTAGTTTTTTTCAAGGCATCAAAAATATTAGGTTTTAAAATGTAAACAGGTAAAATGACCATATTACTTTTTGGTTTTTTTGGTTTTTCTGCAACATGAAATACAATATCAAGAGGATTACTTCGTTTAGTTTGTGCAATCCCAAATCCCTTTAATGATTTTTTATATTGTAATAATAGCGTAGCAGTAATTTTTTTATTTTTTTGTGAATTAGATATAAAATTCTTGAGAAATGAATAATCTGGAAAATATGCATCTCCTGCATGAAGTAAAAATGTGTCATTACCTACAAATTTTCGTGATGTAAGTAAAGCATGACCGAATCCCATAGGAGTACTTTGAGATATCCATTTGACCTCACAGTTTTCAAATTTTTTATAAAAAATTTTTAGTGCTTTAATAAATCGGGTATCAAATTTATTATTACGTTTTTTTAACAACTCAATGTATTCATAATCTGGAAGCATGTGATTTAGAATTGATTTTTTGTTTTTTGTACTAACTATAAAACAAAATCTTCTAAATCCATTATCATAAAGATTTTCAAAAATTATTTCAATTAATGGTTTGAGTAATGGTTCAGGAGTTTTATCAAATGTTTTATCATATAATGGAAGTAATGTTTTAGGGCTAGCTTTTGTAGTGGTTAATAATCTAGTTCCTAATCCAGCAGTAGTAATTACAGCAGTTTTCATAAATCAAACATTATTTAGACGTATAATAAAATAATGATCATATTATAATTATCATTATTAATTTATCAAAATTTAGAAGTTTCAATTAATCTAATAGTATCAATCATACGTGATAATTGTTCAGTATCTATAGAAGTGGATGCATCAGGTCCTTTAGAATTTTTTAATTTTACATGTTTTTCAATCATAATATTTTTTACTTTTTTAGATTTTTTTAATGTTGCAAAGAAAATTGGTGCAGTGATACCTAATGTGTGATCAGAAAAACCATCAAATTTTAAAGCATTAGTCCAATTAATTTTTTTAAATTCAAGCGGATAATCAGATATGCAATAACAAAAAAGTAATTTATTTTTAGAAAAAATTTTCTGGATTTGTTGTTTATTTCCACCCATTCCCATACTAACAATAATCGGTTTTTTTGTATTAGCTTTTTTAACAAGAGTTTCTTTTGCAAATGGATCTTTTAGAAGACAGGTTCTTGATGCAATTTTGTATCGTTTAACACCAAGAGTTTCTAAATAATCTATAGCTTCAGGATAAAATGCACTACAATAAAATTCAATTTTTTGTTTATCACAAATTTGTTTTAATTTCTTTGCATTTTCAAAAGTTATTTCTGATTTTTTAATGAATTTCCAAGATGGATGATTCGAGGAATAAAGATCAGTTGCCCTCCACATTTGAAATTTTACTGCATTAGCTCCTACATTTTTACATTCATTGATTAATTTTTTAGCGATTACTAAATCGCCTTCCCAATTAGAACCTATTTCTGCAACAATATCAGTATGCATACTGACAAAAGTTTTTAGAATAATTTAAGCTTAATTAATCGGTATTATAAAATAAAAAAAATGACTGTAGGATGTATAATTCAAGCAAGAATGGGTTCAACTAGATTACCAGGAAAAGTATTATTAAAACTGAAAGAGGATAAAACTGTTTTAAATTATGTTATTAATCAATTAAGTTTTTGTAGAACAATTGACAAAATAATTGTTGCCACAACAACATTAACAGAAGATGATGATATTGTAAATTTTTGTAAAATTAACAATATAGAATATTTTAGAGGGGATGCAAAAAATGTTCTTGATAGACATTATCAATGTGCAATGAAATATTCATTTTCAACAATAATTCGAATGCCATCTGATAAACCATTACTAGATCCTACAGTCGTAGATGATATTGTTGAAATTTTTAATTCAAATTCATATGATTATATTACTAACTTTCTTCCATCCACTACACCAGGTGGTACAGAAGTAGAAGTGTTTTCATTTGAATCATTAAAGAGATCTTGGAATGATGCAGAACTTCCATCAGAAAAAGAACATGTTACAAATCATATGTATAATAATAATAATAAATTTAAAATTTTTAATGTAACAAATAAAGAGGATCTTTCTAGATTTAGATGGGTTGTAGATAGAAAAGAAGATTATATTTTGGTAAAAGAAATTATTTCGAAAATTGATAAAGAACCAATTTTGATAAAAGATATTCTTGAACTATTTGAAAAAGAACCAGCATTAGTAGAAATTAATTCACACGTGGATAAAGAGGAAGGTAATATAAAATCAGTTCAAGAAGATGATGAATTCTTGAGGACTAAAAAGTAATTTAGTTTTTTAACATGACACGTAGTAAGGTGCCAGCATAGACTGGAAGTTCTTTTCGTTTATTTTTAATTGGACTTAATCTAACTTTATGGCAATAACTCATATGCATATAAAAAGCAAAATGATAAAGTTTGGTTAAAGGTAATTTACATAAGGTTTTTACAAATCTCCTCAAGAATGGAAATTCAACTGTAATTCCAGCAAGTTTTTGTAAATTCTCACACATCATTTTTTCTTTTTTCGACTTGAACGTCAACATCGAATGATTCTTGTTAGATTCATAATAGAATGGTTTGTCTGCTGTGAAATATCCATTTTCTATAGCATAAGCCGCAACAGGAGTTCCAGGGTATGGATAAAGAAGACCTACAGATGCTAATGCAGGTTTAATTTTTAGATTCAAATCTAAAGTTTCCATATCAATCTCAAACGGATTATCAACTGGCAATCCCATAATATTTAGCGCAATTATCTTTACACCATATTTCCTAAACAAAGCCGATGCCTTGAGGATTACATCACTAGTTGAACTTCCATCACGTAAAAAGACTTTATTTGCAGCTTCGTCATTACCACATTCTACACCCATCCAAACAAAAGATAATCCTGCATCAGCAAGCAATGCAACTTCTTTTTCTTTTAGAACATTTGCACGAACATTTCCATTAAATGGTAATCCAATTCTTTCTTTGTATAATTTTGCAAATTCTTCTAGCCAACCATTTGGTTTTAGAAAAAATATGTCATCTACAAATGAGATCATAGATAAGTTGTATCTATCTTTGACCCATTCAATTTCCTTAACTACATTTTCAGGAGAACGACAACGAATTATTTGGCCAAGTCCTTTGTAATTATCATTGTATTTTTTGTTGAAACAATAACTGCACCTATAAGGACATCCACGAGATGTATGAAATGATTTCTGACCAACTGCAGCAATATTAGGATCTGCATCATAAACAAGTTGTCTATCTGGAAATGGAAGATCATTTAGATCTCCAACTAATTCACGTAATGCATTAGTAAATAAACGACCATCATGTTTTACAAAAAAGGTTTCAGTTAACCAATACTCGCCACCATTTTTCATACTAGTAACAAATTCTGGAAAGCTTACATCACCTTCACCAGTACATACTGCATCAAGACCTTCATCATCTAAAACTTGTGTATTAAACATTGCATGTGGTCCACCCATCATAGCATAGAAATCATATTTTTTTCTCATCTTACGATTAAAATCAAGTAAAGAATAATGTTCGCCGGTCATAGCAGTATATGCAACAATATCAGGTTTCCAATCACGAATTAATTCTTCTATTTGTGCTTCTCCCATTAACCCAGGTTTACCAACCTCACCCATTACAGTTTTAAGACCAGGAAGTGGATTTACTGAATTCATAATTGCAGCTCTCACTTCATGACCTGATTCTTTAAGACAAGCACTTAATTGCATCATAGCAATTCTCTCATATGCAATCATTTCTTTACAAATCAAAATAACACGCATTGGTCTGTCAACTGATTTTCTACGAGGAATTGTTTTCAGTTTAGCAACGTCAGGTATCTTAGAATCAGAAGAATTTGCTGATTCTGGAATAACAGATAATTTTTCATTAGTCTCCATAAATTTTGGTTTGAAAATGTATATAAAAAAATTATGATACAATAAATCGAAATAAAGGAGGATTTCATTAGTAATTTATTAGATCGGAATGAAATTTGAAGGGAAATCACTATTCAATTGAACTTACGCTTTTTATGATAAGAAATTGAAGAATTCTATTATGTCAGAGCAAACCAGTAACAATACAATATTGACAATATTGCTTCCTACATACAATGAAGCAGCGACTATACAAAATATGCTTGAAAAAATTAGAAGTAATATTCCAAATAAGATAACATATGAAATAGTAATAATCGACGATAATTCTCCTGATGGGACAAGTGAAATCGCAAATTCATATTTTGAAAAATTTGAAAATGAAATAAGGTATAATGTTTACATTAGAAAAAATGAGCGAGGGTTGAGTTCAGCAGTTATAAAAGGTATGGAAATTGCAAATGGAAAATATGTACTTGTAATGGATAGTGATTTTTCACACCCACCAGAAATGATTAATGAAATGTATAATGAAATAATAAATAAAAATTTGGATATTGTGATTGGATCTAGATATGTAAAAGGTGGAAAATTTGAAGGATGGCCTTTTAGTAGACGATTTATGAGTAGACTTGCAAATTTTATTCCAAAATTTGTCTTAGGATTAAAGGTAAATGATTCTATGTCAGGTTTATTTTTAATCAAAAAAGAATTGGTTGATGGGATATCATTTAAGGCGATAGGGTATAAAATACTTCTAGAAATTTTAGTTAAAACAAAAGGTTCAAAAATTCATGAATTACCATATACATGTAAAAATAGAAAAGAAGGAATAAGTAAATTTAATTTTTCAATTATTAATGATTATTTTATATTATTAAAAATTTTAATTAACTATAAAAGATAATTAATTATAATTTATTATTAAATTCTGACAAGTAAACTATACGCTTTTCTTTATTTGAAATTCTTATTGATTCCATTAATTTAGCTTGGTTTAACAAATCTTCTTCAAAATTATATGGATTAGTAATATTATTTTCAATTGTATTACAGAAACTTTCAAACATTAATCCAAATTGATCAGCAGGTGTAATTTTAATTTCAGATATTTCATCATTTTTGTGAAGAAATATACTAGTTTCATAATCACGTGATACCGAATAAGCACGTTTAGTAGTGATTTTTGCATCACTCCCCCAAACACTATACTTGGATTGATAATAATTGTTAAATCCAGATGATATGAAAGCTGTTTTATCATTAGGAAATAATATTGATGCGTTTGTGGATTTATCAACAGATAGTTTTTTATCAAATTCTAAATTACTGGATACACTAATTGGTTCATTTTGAAAAATTAATCTACTTGCACATATAGGATAACATGATACATCATTTAGTACACCACCACCCAATTTATTATTCCATCTTATATCATTTTGAGGTGGAGGAGGAAAACCAAAGATTCCATAAAAATTTTGAATTTCTTTTAATTCATCATTAATAATTTGTTTTATTTTTGTGTGTTGTGGGTGAAATCTGAATGCAAGTGCTTCTAAAATTCTTACATTATTATTTTTACAAGATTTCAATATTTTTTTTGCAGAATTAAATGAATCAGTGGATGATTTTTCACATAAAACATGTTTTCCAGATTCAGCAGCTTTAATCGACCATTCCTCATGCATTGAAATTGGAAGAGAAATGTAGATTAGATCAAGATCCGCATTTATAGCATCAGTATAATTTCCAAAATTTTTACAATTATATTTTTTTGACCACTCTTCTGCTTTTGAAATTGAACGACTTGCAATAAAATCAAGTTCTACAATTTTAGAAGATGAGATATAAGGGAAAAAATACTTTTCAGCTACTCTGGAACATCCTAAAACTCCAATCTTCAGGGTCATTTTAAAAATTATTTTTCTTTTTTATAGAAAGGAGAATTTGGATCTCCATGATCACCTTCTCCCATACCTAAATTTTCATGAACTATTGGAGTTTCACAATCATCCCATTTTTTTGTGAGCATGACAACAAGTGTACAATCATTAATAGCAAGAAAAACATGTTTGACACCTTTTGGAGTGCGTGTACATTGACCTCGTGCTAAGTAAATAAATTTCTCTTTGGAATTATCATCTTCTTTCCAAACTAAAACCCCTTCTCCAGATGTTAAAAGATAGTATTCATCAAATTCAGGATGATGGTGATTTCCACGAACTTTTCCTGCTTTAATGATATTAAGATTGAATTCCAGAATTGGATCTTTTGGAATAAAAGTGAAGATTGCACCTCTTCCATCTTTTACAGTATTTAGATTACAAGTAGGAACAAGTTTTTCAATTGTCATATATCATTGAAAAAATTATTTGAATTTATCCTTTACTTAACTTACAGAGGTTCTTTAAGAAATAATTTTAAAATCTGGTAAAGGTGCAATGAATTTACCTCCATTTTTGAAGAATTCATTTTCTCGTTCTTTAAAAAAATCTACTAGATGCCATGGAAGAACTAAGAAATAATCAGGTTTTTCACTTCTTGCTTCTTCTTCAGATATTACAGGAATATTACTTCCAATTGTCATTTTACCAAATTTTCTAGAATCACGATCTGCTGCTTTTGGGATTAATTTATTATTTAGATTATAGAATTGTAAAAGTGTATTTCCTTTTGTAGATGCACCATATGCATAGATTAATTTCCCATTTGAAATTTCTTCTTTAATAAAATCATTTAATTTATTTTTTAGAGAATTAACTCTATTTGCAAAATTAAGATAAGTTTCTTTTTTTTCTAGTCCAAATTCATCTTCTTTTTTTAGGAATTCATCTACAGAATTTTGTATTTTTATTTTATCATTCTTTTTTGTTTTTATAAATATACGAAAACTTCCACCATAAACATCATTTAATTCAACATCAAATATCTCTAGACCATGTTCTTCTAAAAGACGTTTTACTGATTTTAATGACCAATATTCTAAATGTTCGTGAACAATATTATCAAATGCATTTAATTCAAGCATTGGAATGAGATATGCCATTTGGATCACCCATATTCCATCTTGATCTAAGCAATTAACAATATCACTTACAAATGAATTTGGATCTTCAAGATCATAGAACATGGCAATACTTGTAATTGCTTTAATTCTTTCATTAGGAAAATGTTGAACAAATTCATAGAAACTAAAAAAATTATTAATTATAAGTTCAGTATCTTTACTAGCTTCATTCACAAGATTAGTTGCAGGTTCGAATCCAACTAGTCTTACTTTTGATTGATAAGTACGCAATAAAGTTCCATCATTGCACCCAATATCTAAAACAATATCATTTTCAGAAAGATTAATTCGTTTTTCCACACCCTTGGTAATATCTTTTAGGGCATCAGCCATTTTTTCATTAAGACCTGAACGAAACCAATATTCTTTGTATAATGATTCTCTAGATGCAGTATGTTTCAATTGTAATAATCCACAGTCTTTTTTTTCACAGAAAATTAATTCCAATGGAATTTTTTCCTTTTCATCAGAAATTGAATTTAATTCAATAAAGTTTGATGGATATTGTGAGCCTAATGAGAGAATAGGAGTAAGATCTGTTGAACCACAACTTCTACATTCAGTAATCATTGACATATGAAACTCAAGTTTGATTTAGTTTTTCCTTATTTTACCCTTACTTAATCTTGTAATTAATCTTGATTCATTAGGATATAATGGTGCATCCCAAGGAAATGCTTTTCCGTCAAGAAAAGTTTTCCATCTTCGAACATCTTCATCAACCATCATCTTCACTAATTTTTCAAAACTTACCTTTGGTTTCCATTTTAATTCCTTAATGGCTTTTTTAGAATCTCCTCTCAAATGTCTAACTTCCAGTGGTCTAAAGAATTTTGGATCAGTTTTCACATATTTTTTCCAATTCAAACCTACAATATCAAATGCTTCTTTAACAAAATCAGATACTGAATGTGAAACTCCAGTACTAATTACATAATCAGTAGGCTTATCTTGTTGAAGCATGAGATGAATAGCACTCATAAATTCTCCAGCAAATCCCCAATCTCGTTCTGCTTTTAGATTACCTAATACTAATTCTTTTTTTAATCCTAATGAAATTTCAGCTACAGCATTTGTGATTTTTCGTGAAACAAATTCCATTCCACGTAAAGGAGACTCATGATTGAATAAAATTCCACAACATGCAAAAATATCATATGATTTCTTATAGATATTAGTGATTGAATGTGCATACAATTTTGCAGCTGCATATGGACTTGATGGTAAAAATGGAGTATTTTCATTTTGAACTTTAAACTTATTATCACCATACATTTCACTTGATGATGCCTGATAGAATCTAATATTAGGATTTTGATTCCTTAAAGCTTCTAAAAATTTTGTTACTGCAAGTCCGGTAATTTCTGAATTTCCTACAGCTTCTTCAAATGATGTTCCTACATAGCTAGATGCCGCTAAATTATAAATTTCATCAGGATCAGATACTTTGATTGCTTCCAATAAAGAACCCATGTCTAAAAGATCTGCCGGAATTAGATGTATTTTATTAAAGACATCCAATGTTTGTAAACGCCAAAAATTTGGTGTTGAAACTCTTCTAAATGTTCCAAATACCTTATATCCTTTTTTCAAAAGTAATTCTGTTAGATATGCACCATCCTGACCAGTTACGCCAGTGATTAAAGCTTTCTTCATTTTATTTTACAGATTTTTGTTATTAATATTGTTTAGTACTAAAATATTTGAATTAGTTTTTATGATTGATTTTATAGAGTGTTATTCCAGTATGAGGAGAATCATATAGTAATTTGAACGATTTAGGGATTTTTAGATTTTCAGGTTGTGACAATATTTTTAGTGATTCTAAATGAAAATCCTTGGGATTATAAATTATATAATCAGGAATTACATTATTTGTGCCATGTCTATCCATAGGTTCACTACTAATATTTGAAAAGAATATTTGCCAATTTTTCCAATTTTTTCTTGTGATATAATTTTCAATTGGATCACCTTCTTGACCTTCCTGAAATTGAACTCCAATCCATTTCGCATTAACCGCATCTGCAAATAAAATATAATTTGCCATCACATACTTATTTTGAATATCCGGATCTGATTCTAGGATAGATGTGATTTTTTCATAATCAATTTTATTTTTATTAATTTTTTCAGAAGAATCCATGAAATTCTGAATTATATCATCAACGGAATTTCCAGTAGTAATAACTTCTAATGTAACATATGAATATCCAATATTAATAATTAGAATAGTCGATACAACAACAAATAATAAAAATTTTGTTCTAGAATTTTTGGAGATATTACTTGAAGATATTGTTTTTGTATTTACATTAAGAGTTAATTTTGAGATTACAGTTATAATAAAAAACGAACATAATGGAGCAAGAATTATCCATAAATATAGAAAATGTTTATACGAACGTAATGGTAAAATTGCCATTACTAATGAGAATATTATGGCTATAGTAATCAATAACACAAATTTTTTATCTAATTTTTTGAAATTTTGAATTCCTAAAAATATTATTGGAGTTATAATTATAGCAAAGAAATGATCCTGTATGTTTCCTATTAAAAATATTAATGTAATAGTAACTGAAGATGTCAAAAATATACCTAAAAATGTTTTTCGAGTTGGAGAAATTTTTAGAAATAGTATTAATCCACCTAACACAGGAACTAATCCAAGAATAGGAATAGCAGGAATTAATGAAGCACTTACTTTATTCTCAAAACCAAATAAATTGCTTGGTTGTCCATAAAATAGATTATAAAAATAATTCTTTAATAATAAATTTTGATCGTATAAAAATGCCTGTTTATCCTTGGTGATATTATCAAAAAGATAATCCTTCCATTCTGGAGTTGAATATTTTGAATGGGCAGCAATATAGTAATTCGTATTAGAATCCATTATTGTATCATGTGTAGATATATTATAGAATAGCATTGGAGAGCACAATAAAATAAAAAATATAATAAATATTGCAATTCCTATTATTTTGAATTTTTTATCTTTTTTTATTAATATTATAAAAATAATTATTGCAAGAAAGAAAATAACAGGTTGAGTTCTAAACATAAAAGCTATGCCTAAAAGTGAAGCTGAAATTAGTATATTAGAAAATCCAAGTTTATTTTTGGTTATAAAGTAGATTGAAATTATAGCTAGAGAAATAGGGAGGAGGTCATTCTGAGAAGATATTGATAAAATTCCCATCCATGGATTAAATGCAATAAATAATTGACTAATAATTGCAATTCTATAATCAAATATATTTCTAAAAACGTGATATGAAAAAAATACAATTGTAGTGCCACTAAAAATTGAAACTATTTTTGTTGCAATTAATCCGTCAGTTGTAATAATTTCAAGTATTGCAAACAAGATAGGACCAGCAGGTCCAGAATTTGGTAATGAAACATTATTTCCATTTCCTTCCAAAATTTGCTGACCAGCTGAAAGATAAATTAATCCATCTTGATCAAAAATTGTCCAAAAATCATGATAAAAAAATGAAATAAGTGATGTAATCAAGAAAAAACATACTGTGATTAAAATTGGGTACTTTTTTTCACCAAAAGATTCTGAAATTTCATGTTTAGACATGTTCATGTTAATTCATCTCATTTTTACATTAATTAGATCTCTAGCTCTAACAGCTTTTTCTGTGGCATCATTGCGAGTCTCACCAGCAGTAATAATAACTCCTTTTCTATTAGTATGATTTTTCATGTTAGTGATAGTATTTCCTTGTTTTAGATCTTCAGATAATATAATATCTATAACACCCTCAATTTTTCTAGCTTCCTCAACACCCGTAACAGAAACTATTTTTCCAGGAGGCGGAAGTATGTATCTTTGAGAGGAACCACGATAAAACTTTGGTTTGAATTCTTCAACATCAATTGGATCTGAAACTGACATTTTTAATAAAGAAGACAATATATTCACTCCCGTAGCTGCAGGTACCTGATGGGATGCAAAACGTCCGCCACTTGTTCTTGATGCCATTTCTAATATGTATGGAATATTATTGTGAATTAAGATATCTCCTTTTGCAGCACCAAAATTTATACCGAGGGTTTTAATGGTTTTTTCAGCTATACGAATAGCTTCTTTTTGTGTTTCAATAGGTAAATTTGATGGCATGTCGCCTCCATCTTCAATAAAATAAGGTTCATATTTTTTTAAATTAGAATAATTTCTATCAGAAAATCCGGTAGTATAACATTTATTTTTATACACAACTGTTTCTGTACTAACTTGTGGACCTGTCAGATATTCCTCAATAATTATTTCTTTTTTATTTTTACAGAATGTAAGTGATTCATTAAAATATTGTTCCATTTTTTCAGGATTTTTTATTTGGATTACGCCTCTGGAACCCGCATTATCTACGGGTTTTATAACAACAGGAAAACCAATGTTTTTTGCAATTTTCTTTGCTTCAGTAAGATTTGTTGCGGAGCTAAATTCTGGGCACGGAATATGATTTTTTTTAAGAATTTCCAATCTTTTTAATTTATCAGTTGTATTTATTGCAGTATTTTTTGAAATATTTGGAAGCCCAAGTTTTTCTGAAACTTCAGCAACAACATGTGACAGTTCTATTGCATGAACCATTAAACCATTCACATTAAGATTTTCAATATGTTTAAGAACTTCAGATGGATTTGTTATATCACACTGGATAAATTTATTTGAGAGTTTTCTTCCAATAGCAAATTCATTAGAATCCAAAACTATAGTATGATAACCTAATTCTTTTGAGATCTTTATAGCATCTACTTGTTCAGGACCTCCACCCAATAATACTATGTTTTTCATTATTGTTTTAACTTAGAAGTAAGCCACCATTCACATTAAATGTTTGACCAGTGATGTAAGATGAATCATCGGAAGCTAAAAATGATACAATTTTTGCTACTTCATCAACAGTTCCGGGTCTATGAAGTAAAGTATTATCCATGAGTTTACGACCTAATTCAGACGACATTATGTTATCACTCATTTGTGTAGTAATAATTCCTGGTGCAATATTATTACAAGTAATATTATACGGTGCACCAAATCTTGCTAGACAATGACCTAATGAAATTAAACCAGCTTTTGAAACAGCATAATGAACAGTTCGTGGTCCACCATATTGACCACTAGAAGAGGATATGTTGATAATTCTTCCATAATTTTGTTTTTTCATAATTGAAAAAAGTTCTTGAGAAATCATAAATGTGCCCTTAAGATTAGTGTTCATTATTTCGTCCCAATCTTCGTCAGTTACATTTTCGAAATCAGTTGGTTTGTTTATGCCTGCATTATTTACCAAAATATCAATTCTTTTATGATTTTTGAGTATCTGTTTTAATGCATCTTGAATATTTTGGCGGTTAGAAATATCTAGTTTTTGCACCATTGAATTTTTCAATTCCTTTTGTAAATCGGTAGCCATAGACTCATTATTTTTGTATGTCAGTATCACTGACGCGCCTTCGTTAGATAATTCTCTCGCAATTGCATTTCCTATTCCACGACTAGAGCCAGTGACTAATGCAACTTTTCCATCTAACTTCATACTAGATTAGCAAAATTTTAGGATAAAAAAGATTTGGCAGAAAAGATGATAGAGATGTTAAAATAGAAAAGAGATTTGTGATGAGATAGTTTGTTAGAAGAAAACATCAAAAGAAACTATTTGACCGCTAATAACATCAGGATAGATGTATTAGAACTACTGAAAAATGCTGGTTCAGGTCATTTGGGAGGTTCATTCTCCGAAGCAGAGATTTTATCAGTATTATTTAATGAACATCTAAAGTTTGATCCAAATAATCCCAAGTGGGATAAAAGAGACAGATTTATTCTGTCAAAAGGACATGCAAATCCAGGATTATATGCAATTCTTGCAGAGAAGGGATTTTTTTCAAAAGACGAATTTAAAAATTTGCGTAAGATTAATGGAATGCTCCAAGGACATCCAGAAAGAATTACACCTGGAATAGAGTATATCGCAGGATTTCTAGGACAAGGACTATCTGCAGGGTGTGGGATGGCACTCGGATTTAAAAGAGAAAATAAAGAAAATCAAGTCTTCGTGTTAATCGGAGATGGAGATAATCTAGAAGGACAAACATGGGAAGCGGCTAGATTTGCAGTACATAACAAATTAGATAATTTGACTGCAATATTTGATTACAATAATATTTTAAGTGATGGAACTACGGAAAGTGTTTTAACAATAAATGAACCGGAAAAACAATGGAAAGCCTTTGGGTGGAATGTGATTATAGTAAATGGACATAATGTAATTCAGATCGATGAAGCATTAAGACAATCAAAAGAGATTGATGCTCCAACAATAATCATTGCAAATACTAGAAAAGGACATGGAGTAAGTTTTTGGGATAATAGTCCATTGTCACATGGTAGTTGGGGACCAACCGAACAAGAATATAGTGAAGCAAAGAGTGAACTTGAGAAAAGAAGAAATGAGATTATGAATATGGAGGTTGATACAAGTAATAATATTTCAATAATTCAGCCTGAAATGAGATTAAATTTTTCTTTAGATGAATATAAAAACAAATTAGAAAAAACAGAATTTTCAAAGTATTTTTTTGAAACTGGTGAAATGATTTCATTAAGAAATGCATTTGGCATGAGTTCAGCAAACTTGGCAGAGAAATATTCAGATTTTGATATTTTTGATGGAGATGTAAAAGGAGGTACTATGACTTCTATATTTGAGAAACATTTTCCGAATCGATTTATTCAATGTGGCATAGCAGAACAGAATATGGTGTCGGCTGCTGCAGGATATTATTTAGCAACAGGGAGAATTCCTATTGTAACAACTTATGCTGTTTTTACTTCACTCTTAACTGCCGCACAATTTCGGAATGGTGTAGCATTACAAAAAATTCCTATGATTGTGGCATCAAGTCATGTTGGGATTGATACTGGACCAGATGGTCCTACACATCAAGCCATAGAAGATCTTGGAATTTTTTCAACATACCCAAATGTTCAAGTTCTAAGTCCAAGTGATGCAAATAGAGTTCAATCAGTTTTAGAAGCTGCATTATTAAGTAAAAAACCAACATTTATGCGAACAGGTAGAAGTCCAGTACCAACAATATATTCATCTGAAAAAGAGTATAAGATTGGACGTGACGAAATTGTGATTGAAGGTTCTGATGTATCCATTTTTGCTACAGGTATAATGGTACATAGAGCCATAGAAGCAAGAGATATGTTGAAGAAACAAGATATTAGTACCGAAATCATAGATATTACCTCAGTAAATCCATTAGATAAAGAAACTATTGTGAAATCAATTAAGAAAACGAATTGTGCAGTTACTGCAGAAGATCATTATGTTAGAAATGGAATGGGTTCAGCAATTAGCCAATTAATTTCAAATGAATATCCAGTTTTCACACATAATATAGGATTAAATGATTATGCAGAATCAGGTTCACCAGAAGATTTAGCATTAAAGTATGGTTTAACAAGTAAAGATATCATGAATGCTGCCAAAGATATTATTAAAAGGAAATAGAGTTTTAAAAAAAATGGAAAATTTAGAAGTTAATTCTACATGAATAGTAAGTTTTTTCTTTATAGATTTTCAAATTCCATCCATATTTTTGTGAGTGCTAATTTTATCACAGTCATTAAGTGACATATCCATGTTAATACTTGGATTAGGAAGTTGAGTTATATTTTCTTGCAAACGTGCATTTTCTTTTAATTTGTCACTTTTTTCCATAATAGAAATTTCATATTCTTTCAACCTATTTTCTCGTCTTCGTTTTTCTTCAAGATTGTGTTCATCTAAAATAACTGAATTAATTTGTTTTTCAAGTTCAGTTTTGTGTTTTATAAGAAATAACCAATCAGTGATTTTTTTACGAATTTTGTAAACTCTCATAACTAACTTATGTCTACGATGTTGATCAGTGATTTTTTCTACAAATTTACCCATTAGTGTGTGCTTTGCAAATATTCTTTCAAATCTCCAAGGATACATGTCAATCATCATTTTTTTAAGATCATAAATTATATCATGTATTTCTTCTTTAGTCCAGTTTTCAGGAACCCAATTTACTACACTATAAGATGTCATCTCATCTGCTTTTGTTATACTACCTTGTCTTACAAGAGTATCATAAATTGGGGTACCTGGTAAAGGCTGAAAAGCATAGAAAGATGCCATATCAAATCTGACATCTTTGATGAACTGTTTTGTTTCCTCTATGGTGTTTTTATCTTCTCCTGGATGACCAATGATAAAAAATGCTTCAACTTCAAGACCAGCTTTTTGAATTTGTTTAATTTTTTCTGGAACCACATTAAGATCTAAATGTTTTAACATAGCCTCTAGAACTTTTGGAGAACCACTTTCTGGTGCAACCATAAGACGTTCCCAACCTGCAGCTTTCATTAAGTAGAATAACTGTTGGTCAGTTCTATCAATCCTAATACCATTAGGTGTACCAAAAGAAATACCTTTGAATTTATGTTTATTATCAATGATCATCTTACAAAATGCTTTTGCATAAAAAACATCAAATGTGAAATTATCGTCAATAATATTGAAATGTCTTATACCAAAATTTTCATATAGGTTTTCAATTAATTTTTTCATATATTCTAAGGAATGTTTTCGTATACCCCGTCCATTCAGATATGGTGCTGCACAATAATCACACGTGTATGGACACCCACGAGTTGAAAGAATAGGCGCATGCATTTTTTTATGAATTCTATAAAAATAACCCTTTTTCAGATACGCATGTATATCAATCACTGTATAATCAGGTTGACCAAATTCATCTAGATTTGGTGGAAAAGTCATTGGCGTTTCATGAACGGAGCCATCAGATTTTATGAAACATAAACCATCTATTTTTTTCAAATCGTTATCAGAAAAGTTTGATTTTAAAACAGTGTCTAAAAATTGTTTCAAAGTAAATTCTGCTTCACCTTTTAGAACATAATCTATTATACCTTGATCATTTATCAACGAATAATCAGCTGAACCAGTAAAATGTGGTCCTCCAGCAATTGTAATTATATTTTTATTTATTTCTTTAACTTTTTTGAGTGTCATAGTAGCCATTTTTTTATGAATAGTCCAAGCAGATATACCAACTACATCAGGATTAAAATCTATGATTTCTTGAGTAAATTTTTTTGATTCTGGATGTATCTCGTGTAATGCACAATCTAAGAGTTTTACATCATAGTGTTTTCTTAACATTGGAATTAAGTAGATATAACATAATGGTAGGGTTGCACCGTCATAACCATCATGAGGCCAGATTAATAATATTTTTTTTTTATCTACATCTAATACTTTTTCAGTCATATAGATTTGTATTCCTAGTTTTATGTAAATCATTGTATTATTTTGGGATAATTTTTTAAAACCTAGTTTTTCTAAATGATTAGAAAATGAAAAATCATAAGGGTAAAAGTATTAAAAAAATTGGCAGATATTCTATAATCAATTGTAAAAATTGCCAATTTATTCACATAAATCCAATTCCATCAGATAAAGAGTTACTAGATTTCTATCAAAATGACTATTATCAAAAAACTAAACCTGATTACATTAGAGGTAATGAGAAAGATATGAAGTATCAAAATTATACATTTGATGAAAAATTAGATTTTTTAGAAAAAAAAATCTCAAAAAAACAAAAAAAAATTCTTGATATAGGTTCTGGCCCAGGATTTTTTTTGAGAAGAGCAAAAAGAAGAGGATGGAATATTTTAGGAATAGAACCATCACCTATAGCATGTGAATACGCTAAAAAACAAAAAATACCTACAATACAAAAATTTTTTCATGAAGTGGATACAAAAGAGATTGGGAAATTTGATGTCATTCATACTTTTGATGTATTAGAACATGTCAATGATCCAATTAATATTTTGAAAAAATCATATTCTTTATTAAAAAAAGGTGGTATTATTGTAATTGAAGTTCCAAATGACTTTAGTCCTCTCCAAAAAATTGTACAAAAATCATTTAAGAAAAAAGAATATTGGGTAACATTATCATCAAAATTGAAAAAATTTGATCATATCAATTATTTTGACTTTAAAAGTATTTCAAAATTAGTAGAAAAAACAGGGTTTAAAATAATTTTGAAAGAATCAACTTATCCATTGGAATTTTTTATTTTAATGGGACATGATTATATTAAGAATCCAAAAATTGGAAAGAAGATTCATCTAGAAAGAGTAAAATTTGAAAATAATTTTGGGAATGATGATTCAAAAGAAATGAAAAGAATACTTTATCAAAAATTTGCAGAAGCAGGAATAGGAAGAACAGCGATAATTTATGCAAAAAAATAATTTTTTAATATATGATTTTTCAGATTAAGAAATTATTTTATTTACATGCTCACAAATTTTTAATACCTGATCATTTGTGAGTTGTGGATATGAAGGAAGCGATAGAATTAGTTTGGAAAATTTCTCACTGTTAGGCAATGAATTGTTATAAGATTTGTAAATTGGTTGTTGGTGTATCGGTGTTTCATAATAAATAGCCGAACCTATCTCATTATCTGTTAATTCCTTACGTATTTCATCTCTTTTTTCATGTTTTACTACAATTTGATGATATACTGATTTTCCATCTTTATTTTCAGGCAAAATACAATCTTGTGCTAAATTTTTTCTATAAATTGAAACAATTTCTCTTCTTCGTGTTGTTTTCTCATCTAGATGTTTTAGTTGTATTCTACCAATAGCAGCATTTACCGTATTCAATCTCATTGTAAATCCCAGTTTATCAAATTCATTTTTTGTTTTCCTTCCATTATCTCGAATTGATTTAATTTTTAAGGCAGTTTCTTCGTTATCGGTTGTAGTCATTCCCCCATCTCCACCAACTGTCATGTTTTTTGTTGGATAAAACGAGAAACATCCTACATCACCAAGACTACCAACCTTTTTTCCTTTGTATTCTGCACCATGTGCTTGACATGCATCTTCTATGATAGGTATGTCTTCTTCTTCTGCAAATGATTTGACCGAATCAAAATCACATGGATTTCCATAAATATGAACTGGAATTATTCCTGATAATTTTTCCAAATCCACTTTATTTTTTTTGTTTTTTATATCGCTGAGATCAATTCCTCCATCGTTCATATTCACATCTGCCAAAAGTGGAAATGAGCTTGACATTCTAATACAATTAGCTGATGCAATAAATGAATTTGTAGGAGTAATTATTGTTCCGGGTCTTCTTGAATGATTTTCATTTTCAGTATTGTCCCAATTTAATCCCAAAGCCATTAAAGAAATTTGTAATGCACCATTTCCAGAACTGACCGAAACTGCATATTTTGTTCCAGTATATTTTGCAAATTCTTCTTCAAATTTTGAAACACTTTCCCCACCTACAAATGACTCATTTCGTAATGCATGAATTGCAGCCGCTTCCATTTCATCGGTAAATTCTTGGACAAAAAATGGAATTTTCATTTAATTATCTCCTATATTGTGTTTTTTTAAGTGATTTAAAAAATCATTAGAAATTTTATCCAAATTAAAATTATCTTTTACAAATTCTTTACCTTTTTTACCCATTTCTTTTGTCTTTTCTAAATTATCGAGTAATATTGAAATTTTTTCAAATAATTCCTTTGGATTGTCTTTCTCGATTAAGAAACCTGTTTCTCCATCCTTCATCAATTCTGGAATTCCACCAACATTAGTTGCAACAACTGGCTTCTCCATCAATTGTGCCTCTTGTAGTGTCAGTGGTGACATATCTATTCCACTAATTAATGCATACACATCAATTTCTGTCAAAAATTCACGTACCTTATCCGGATATTCCAAAGAACCAAGCCAATGAAAATTTTCATATTTTTCTAGCAGTGGAAGTACTTTATCCCTGTACACACCATCACCCGCCCAATAGAAATGAACATCAGACATTTTTTCTAAAACTTCTGGTAATATCATCAATTCTTTTGTTTTTTCCCAGATTGTTGCACTTTGTAAAATTCCAACACAAGGATGTTTCAATTCCATTCCTTTTTTATGAAACCAATTATCTGGGTTAATTGCCTGATACATTGTTTCAACTGGTTTTCCAGAATAACGATTCTTAGTGATTTTTGAAAGATGTTCGCAAATGGGTAAAATTAATTTTGATTTTTTGAAACACTCTTCTCCAATTTGATCCCATTTGTTTATGACTACTTTTTTACCAGCAGATTTGTACAGTGTCTCTCTTGCCATGATTAATTCTGCCCAATGATCACCTCGTAAGTGAATTACTAGAGGAATATCAGTTTTTGATGCTTCTAATGCAAAATGTTTAGTTCTATCAACAAAAATCACATCTGGTTTGAAATTTGAAAGTAGATCTTTAAATTTTTTATTAGAGCTAAACCAGTTTTTCATTTTTCTACTTGGAAAACCATCAGCAAAATCAGAATCAAGGACTAGTTTAGTTTCTACACCATTTTTTTCAAGATTTTTGATAAATTCATTTAAATGAAAAAACTTTGAACTGGAAGCTCCAACTAATAATTTCATTTTATATGACATCCCTTAACCAATCTTCTAATCGTGTTTTTGATATCCATCCAAATGAGTTTTTAGCTAAAGAGCTATCTGAATGACTTTTTTGTATGTCACCATCCAATGCTTTTGAAATAATTGGTTCTAAATTCAAACCTGAAATCTCTATCATTGTTTTTGCTAAATCTAGAATTGAGATTGCATTTCCTGTACCTACATTCACATGTAAATTTGAAATATCACTAATCATAGCAAGATAATTTGCATTTGCAATATCTTTAACATAAATAAAATCACGTATTTGTGAACCATCCCCATAAATTATTGGTGTTTTCCCATCTCTAATTCTATCTAAGAATTTTGTTATTACTCCAGCATATTCAATTGTTTGGCCTTTACCAAAAATATTAAAATACCGTAATCCAATGATTTTTGTTCCCAGTTTAGAGTATTTTTCTGCAAGAATTTCATCATCAAGTTTTGTTTGTCCATATGGATTTATCGGTTTTTTAGGAAAATTTTCTAAAATCGGAACCTTATCTTGATGTCCATAAACACTTGAACTACTAGCATAAACTACTTTTAAATTATTTTTGTTAGCAATTTTGAATATGTTTTC
>Ga0066836_10000269_pt1 | contig 23712 bp, 22 predicted proteins | sample ETNtaG_18_FD_71568 | JGI IMG/M metagenome (GOLD analysis project Ga0066836, IMG submission 71568) | Marine microbial and viral communities from oxygen minimum zone, Eastern Pacific Ocean - ETNP201302SV91 | ecosystem: Environmental > Aquatic > Marine > Oceanic | place: Pacific Ocean: Eastern... | reverse complement strand
AAAGTGGACCTGTTATTCTTAGAAGAGGTTCATTAGGAAAAACGATTCTCCCCTCCTCAATTGCATCTAAATCGCATTCAAATTTGAATCTCTTTAAAAATTCTAAAAAATTTTTTTCAAATAATTTCTTTCCATTTTCTGTTTTAAGACTTGATAAATAACTAATATCTTCATTTGAGAATTTAAAATTATTTAAATAATCAATGACATAATCAAGCCCACATGTAACCGAATAAGCTCCTTTAAATGGGTTATTCCTAAAAAAAAGATTAAAAGAGGATTTCTTTTGATGAATTCCTTTTTTCCAATATCCATAACACATCGTTAATTGATAAAGATCCGTAAGTAATCCTAAAGAATCAGAATAAATTTTTTTTATCATCAAATGAAATTATTGAAAGCAATTCTAATTAAGAAATCTAAAATAAAAGAAAATTTAAAAAGAATTAATTATAGTCTTTTAAATTTATAGGTATCAAGAAATACTATGCCAGAATCTGGTCCAAAGTCTTCCATAAATTCCATTTTCAGAACAATAGTATCTTTTGATGAATTTAAATCATATCCCATTCTCATTAAATCCCAATCATCTTCATCTGCGCCTGGACCTCCATCTTCATTATTCCAAAGTTGATATACATACATTGAATCTCCCAAGATAGCCCAAACTCCTCTAGATCTAAACGTATCAGTTTCTCCAGCTTCCCAAGATCTGAAATAAAATTCATGTAAAGGTCTTATAATAGTAGGTGTAGTTAAAGAAAGTCTAACCCATGATGAATCAGGATTAGTATGATCAATTGTATCATTTGCTTCAATGAAAGTAATACCTGACCAATCTCCAACTGCATCATAACCCATACTATCCACATAAAAAAGTGTATCAAGAATGCTAACGGTATCAGAAACACTAACTGTATCAAAAACAGAAACTGTATCACTAATACTACTAGCTATACCATCTTCTAATTCTTCACAGGAAAGTATACCTGCAAGAACTACAAACATTATTAATATTGAATGTTGGAAATAAGAAAATAATTTTTTCATGATTAATTTTTTACAAATATAATAAAAATTCATCGTTTTCTTATTTCATCTATTTTTTTTTGAAGAAAAAATAATGCTTGTTACAACGCTAATTACAACAATAAACATACCAAAGTAAGTTAGAAAATTAAATGTTTCCTCAAAAAATTGGTATCCTATGGCTATCACTAAAATTATTTCACTGTAACTAACTATTGAAACCGTAGAAACTTTTTCGCTTTGAAAAGATTTAGTCATAAAATACTGGGCAAACTGTGTAATAATTCCTATTGTAATAAGAATTATTAAATCATTAAAACTTGGAACGACCCAATTAAAAAAACTTATTATTCCTGCAATAGGGAATGCAATCATTGGAAAATAAATGACAAGTACTAAAGAATGTTCTTTATCTCTCAAATAACGAATAATATTATAAGCACAACCAGCACAAAAGCTTCCAAGTAAGCCTAATAATAAGTAATCAACTGTAACTCTATGATCATAACCCTGAATTAGTAAAATTCCTAAAAAAGCAAAAAAAATACATAAGGATTGTAATAAACTAATCTTTTCTTTTAAGACAAAAACACCAATTATAGAAGTGAAAATAGGAGTTATATAAATTATTGTAGATGCAGTCGCTAAAGGGATATTTTGAATAATAAGAAAATAAAAATATAAACCAATAGTACCAAATACTCCTCTCATAAAAAGAAGAAACTTATTATTTCCAAAAATATAAACCCCTTGATTTTTAAGAATTAAAAAACTAATAAAAAAAGAAATAACACATCTAAAAAAAACAATTTCCATTGCAGGAATATGAGGTAATAATTTTACTCCTATTTTTACAATAAGAAAAAATATTGTAGAAATAAACATAAAATAAATTCCTTTTTTCAATTTTGAATTATTAGAAATTATTTAATTTTTCCATCTTCAATTTTAAGAATTCTTTTCGTTATCGAAGCAAATTCTAAATTATGGGTAACCAACACAAATGTTATATTGAGCTCTCGATTAAGTTTTTTTATTAAATCAAATAGTTGTTTAGAGTTTTTGGAATCAAGATTTCCTGTTGGTTCATCAGCAAAAATAATTGAAGGATTATTTATTAATGATCTAGCTACAGCAACCCTTTGTTGCTCTCCACCTGATAATTCATCTGGCCTATGATGAATCCTTTCAGAAAGATCTAAGAAGTCTAAAAGATATCTACCTTGACTTTCAACGTCTTTTCTACTATTTTCTGAGATATATCCTGGTATACAGACATTTTCTAACGCATCAAACTCTGGCAACAAATTATGAAATTGAAAAATAAAACCTATGTTTTGATTTCTAAAATGGGCTAATTGATTTTTTGATAAAGATTTTAAATTAATTCCATCTACCAAAACATCACCTTTGTCTGGATTCTCCAAGGAACTTAAAATATATAATAATGTAGACTTTCCAGCACCAGATTTTCCAACAATAGAAACTATTTCACCAGAAGAAACAGAAATGTCAATATTGTTTAAAACATTAATTTTATTATAAGATTTACAGATTTTATTTCCTTGTAATAACATAAATCTAAATTAAGCGAATTATACTAGTATTATTAATTATTAATCATTTATTTTATACAAAAATTATATATGAATATTCACGAATATCAAGCTAAAGAAGTTCTTAAATCTTTTGGTGTTAGAATTCAAGAGGGACATGTAGCTAATTCAACAAAAGAAGCAAAAGATGCTGCTTTAAAACTTTCTAAAAATGGTAATTCGGATGTTTTTGTCATTAAAGCTCAAATTCATGCTGGAGGAAGAGGGAAAGGTACTATAAAAGAAACAGGATCAAAAGGTGTTGTGATTACAAAAAATATTAATGAAGTAGAAGAAAAAGCTAAAAATATATTAAATGGAACACTTGTAACTCATCAAACAGGAGCAACTGGCAAAACTGTAAATAAAGTTCTTATAGCTGAAGATGTATATTATCCTGGAGATGAAGATCCAAAAGAATTTTATTTAGGTATACTACTCGATAGAGTAAAAGGCTGCAATGTAATTATGGCTTCATCTGAGGGTGGAATGGACATTGAAACAGTTGCTGAAGAGACTCCAGAGAAAATAATTAAAGAATGGATAGATCCTAATGTTGGACTTCAAGGTTTTCAGGCTAGAAAAATTGCCTTTGCACTTGGTTTAAAAGGGCAAGGTCTTAAGGAAATGATTAATTTTATTTTTTCTTTATACAAAGCATATGAAAGCATTGATTCGTCTATGTTTGAAATAAATCCAGTACTTAAAACATCAGACAATAAAATTCTTGCTGTTGATGCAAAAGTAAATATCGATGATAACGCACTATTTAGGCACAAAAATATTGAAGAATTAAGAGATTTATCTGAAGAAGATCCAGCAGAAATTGAAGCAAATAAAGTTGGACTAAGTTATGTTAAACTTGATGGAAACGTAGGCTGCATGGTAAATGGAGCAGGATTAGCAATGGCTACTATGGATATTATAAAACTTTCAGGTGGTGATCCAGCAAATTTTCTTGATGTAGGTGGTAATGCTAGTGCTGAAACAGTAGAGACAGGTTTCAGAATTATACTTAAAGATAAGAATGTAAAAGCTATTCTGCTAAATATTTTTGGCGGTATAGTTCGGTGTGATAGAGTAGCAAATGGCGTTGTTGAAGCTTATAAAAATATTGGTGATATTAATATTCCAATAATTGTTAGACTTCAAGGAACTAACTCCGAAGAAGGAGCTAAAATTATTGATAATTCTGGCCTTAAAGTTTTTTCTGCAATAACATTAAAAGAAGCTGCTGAAAAAGTAAACGAAATTCTCTAAGATTATAATAATTTAATTTTTTTAGCGTTCGTAGTTCAACTGGATAGAATACCAGATTTCGGCTCTGGTGGTTGAGGGTTCGAATCCTTCCGAGCGCACAAAAATCGTGAAAATAATATGTTTTTCTTTTTCTATAAATAAATTTGCAAAAAATAATTCCTTTGAAAGCAATAAAATCCATAATAGTATTTTTTATTTTAATAATATATATTCATTTATTAAACATATCTGTTTTTAACCTACCTCCTATTGGAAAATTGTTAAACCCATACTCCGGATTCATTCAAAATGGATTGGTTAATAAATTTCATGATATTGAATTACCTGGAATTAAAGAAGAAGTGATTCTTCAAATAGATAGCCTTTTAATACCCCATATTTATGCAAAAAATGATGAAGATCTATATTATGTTCAAGGATATATGCATGCCTTTCATAGACTTTGGCAAATGGAATTCCAAATTATGTCAACATCAGGAAGATTATCAGAAATTTTTGGTGAAAGAGCGCTTTCTAGGGATAGGACATCAAGAAGAAAAGGTCTTTTATATGCTGCAAAAAACACTCTAGAAATATCAAAAAAAGATCAAAAAACCTTAAATTTTATTGAAGCATATACAAAGGGAATTAATGATTTTATTTCATCAAATGATATTAAAGATTTACCTATAGAATATAAATTATTAAATTATAAACCTGAAAAATGGACTATTTTAAAATCATTTCTTTTGATGGAACAAATGTCTGATATGCTTTCTAGAACAAATCAAGATATTGAAGATACTTATTTATTAGAATTATTAGGAAAGAAAGAGTATGATTTTCTTTTTCCCGAAATTCATCAAGAAGTTGATCCAATTATCCCAAGAAATACAAGTTTTGAATTTGCTCCAGAAAAATTAACTAGAAAAAGGGATACCATTTATCCTAAAATTTTAATTGATGAAACATTTAAAAAACCTGATCCATATAACGGTAGTAATAATTTTGCAATATCTGGAAAAAGAACGAAAAATGGATACCCTATTCTAGGTAGTCAACCAGATTTGTCTTTAAACCTTCCATCTATATGGTATGGAATTCACCTGAATTCACCAACTGTAAATACTATGGGTGTAAGTCTTCCAGGTGCTCCTGGAGTAATTATTGGTTTTAATGATTCCATTGCTTGGGGAGAAACAAATGCTACAAGAGATGTGGTTGATTTCTACAAAATTAAATTCAGAGATAATAATAGAAAAGAATATTTTTTTGACGGAAAATGGTTAAAAACAGAGAAAATTATTGAAAAATTTATTGTGAAAAACTCAAAGCCTTTTTATGATACTATCGTTATGACACATCATGGGCCAGTTTCATATGACAGAAATTTTCTGGGTGATAATGATAAAGTTGATTTGGCTATGAGATGGATTGCACATGATGCATCTATTGAATATAAAACCTTTTTTATGCTTAATAGAGCAAAAAATATTTATGATATTAAAGAAGCTTTATCATATTTTGATGGACCAGCTCAAAATTTTGCTTACGCTACAACTTCTGGTGACATAGGAATAACAATTGCTGGAAAATTTCCAATAAAATGGAAGGAACAAGGTAAATTTCTTTTGGATGGAAGCAAAAGAGATCATGAATGGTCAGGATATATACCTTTTGATCATGCATTATCAATGATAAACCCAGAAAGAAACTATGTAAGTTCTGCAAATCAACATCCATCTGATAAATCTTATCCATATTATACATATAGTCATAATTATGAATATTATAGAGGTAGAAGACTTAATGATAGGTTAGAAACCATTTTAAATGCAACAGTTGAAGATGTTAAAAATATTCAAAATGATAACTTTAATTATATAGCCTATGAAATACTTCCTATTTTGCTTGAAAAAATTGACACATCAAATTTTAATATTAATAAAAAATTAACCCTTGATAAACTTAAAAAATGGGATTATTTTTCAAACCCACAAAGTATTGAAGCATCTATTTTTGAAACTTGGCACCATTTTTTAAGAGGAAAAATATGGGATGAATTTGATACCATTAAATTTAAGTATAGAAGACCAACAAAATATAATACTTTCTATCTGATTAAAAATTATCCGGAATTAAAATATTATGACATAGCTTCAACTGAAAAAACTGAAAAACTAACCGACATAATTAATTTATCATTTGATCTTACAGAAGACTCTATTGAAATTTGGAAAAAATCCAATTCTAATGATATTTCATGGAAAAATTATAAAAACACTACTGTAAGACATATTTTAGGTATAGAAAACTTTAGTGTTTCTAATATAAATATAGGAGGAAATAGAAATATTCTTAATGCAGCAAGCAAATACCATGGTCCATCATGGAGAATGATAGTTGAATTGGATCCAGATGGAACAAAAGCATGGGGTGTGTATCCTGGTGGCCAAAGTGGAAATCCTGGAAATATAAATTATAGTTCCATGATTAAAGATTGGTCATTAGGAAAATACAATAAGCTATTATTTAATAATTTTTCAGAAAAAATTGAAGATCAAATGTTATATACTAAAAAATTTAAAAAATGAATTTTCTTTTAAGAGTATTTATAATTTTTCTTTTATCATATATTTTTGGTTTTGATAGTTATTGGTGGTTAATTGTTATTTATCCAATAACTGTAGGATTCATTTTTTTTGATAATGTAATTAGTCATTTTATAAGTGGGTTTCTTGGGGTATTTTTAGCATGGCTTACATTAATGTTTCAATTGGATGTTGCAACTCACTCAATTATCTCTCAAAAAATAGCAAATATTTTGTTTGTAAATAATAATATAATTCTAATAATTATTTCCAGTTTAATGGGAGGGATTTTAGGTGGAATAGGTTCAGTACTTGGACAATTAATTAGAAAAATATTTTTAAAGAATTTAAATCAAGATCCATATATAGATTAATCCGCTTCAATAAAATCCGTTATTATTGAATCCCTAGGTTTTATTGCTGAAGCCAAAACTTTGGATAAATTTCCATTTTCATCAATAAGATATTTATAAAAGTTCCATTTTGGAGACTTGTCATTCCATCCATTTAAATTAGATGAAGAAAGCCATTTATAAACAGGATGAGATTTTTCACCTATTACTTCAGTTTTTTGAAACATTTGAAACTCAACACCATAATTCGACTTACAAAAGTCAAGAATATTGACATTAGAACCTGGCTCTTGTTCACCAAAATTATTAGATGGAAAACCTAAGATTACAAGACGATTAGAATATTTTCTATGAAGGTATTGTAAATCATCGTATTGATTTGTATACCCACACTCTGAAGCAACATTTACAATTATAACTTTTTTACCTTTATAAGTTTTAAAATCAATATTTTTGCCATCAATTGATACTGCAGATAAATTATAAAATGAATCAGAATTTAGTTCTCTTTTATTATCCGGCTTCATTTCTGAAACACTATTAAATATGAAACTATAAAATGAATTAAAAATCATTATGATAGAAAAAAATGCAGAAATTATAATAACCCACTTCATATGTTACATTTTATTAGTCATATCAATACCTAAAAGTCCCATAGCATTAGATATAATTTTACTTACTGACTTAGATAACGATATTCTAAAAATAATTGTTGCATTATCTTCTTCTTTAAAAATTGAAATTTCTTGATAAAACCTATTATACGCTTTTGATAGGTCATAGATATAGTTAGCTATTATTGAAGGAGAATATTCAGATGCAGCAAAAGATATTTTATCAGGAAAAACACTTAATAAGTAAATTATCTTTTTTTCAAACTCATTAATACTTTTCAGATTTAAATTTATATTATAATCGTCTTTAATACCTATATTTTTTGCCCTTTCTAAAATAGCTATAATCCTAGCATAAGTGTATTGGATAAAAGGGCCAGTATTTCCTTGAAAATCTATAGATTCATTAGGGTCAAATAACATAGATTTCTTGGGGTCAATTTTTAGCAAAAAGTATTTAATAGCAGATAATGCAATTTTATCAAATAATAATTTTTGTTCGTTTTTATTAAAATCATCAATCTTACCTAATTCTTTTGTTCTTTTCTTAGATATAATAACCATTTCTTCCAATAATTTGTCAGCATCAACAACTGTACCTTCTCTTGACTTCATTTTGCCAGAAGGTAAATCAATCATACCATAAGAAAGATGATAACATTCTTTTGCCCAATCAAAACCTTGAATTTCTAATATTTTAAATAATACCTTGAAATGATATTCTTGTTCATTTCCAACAGTATAAATTTGTTTCAGAATTTTTGGAAAATCTCTAAATCTTAATATTGCTGTACCAATATCCTGAGTTATATATACAGAAGTTCCATCACTTCTAACTAAAAGCTTATTATCTAGTCCATATTTATTTAAATCTACCCAAATAGAATTATCATCTTTCTTAAAAAATATTTTCTTTTTAAGTCCCTTTTCAACTTCTTTTTTTCCATATAAATAAGTTTCTGATTCATAATATATTTTATCAAAATCAACCCCCAATGTTTTATATGTTTTGTCAAAACCATCATAGACCCATCTATTCATTTTTTTCCATAATTTCATAGTTTCAGGATCTTTATTTTCCCATTTAATTAATAGACCTTTTGCTTCATTAAATATTTGAGCGTTCTTTTCTGCTTCCTCTTTAGTTGCTCCATTTTTAATTTCTTGTTGAATTTGTCTATTAAGTTCTTCTTGAAATAAAACATAATATTTACCAACAAAGTGATCACCTTTCATACCTGATTTCTCCGGCGAATCTCCCCCAGAAAATTTTTTCCAGGCTATCATGGATTTACATATGTGTATACCTCTGTCATTGATGATCTGAACTCTATGAACCTTATAACCAACAGCTTTTAATATTCTAGAAATTGAATCTCCAAGAAAAATATTTCTTAAATGACCTAAATGAATTGGTTTATTAGTATTTGGAGAAGAAAATTCAACCATCAATTCTTTTCCTGTATTTTTTTTAAATCCCCATTTATTTTCAGAATAAATATTATAAAATAATTTTAGCCAAGTAAATTGATCAATATCAACATTTAGGAATCCTTTCTCTACATTAAAGGCTTCAATAAAATCTTCATTTTCAATTAAATAATTTCCTATTTTCTCACCAATCTTAGAAGGGTTTTCGTTAAAAGTTTTTGAAAGAAAAAATAAAAGAATTGTATAATAACCTTCATATTCATTTGAAGTGGATTGTATTTGAATATCATCAATTTTTACATCATAATTATATATAGATTGAATTGCTGATAATACTGATGTTTTAAGTTTTTTTTCTATATTCATAATAAATAATGAACAAATTACAGGAATTTAACTCTTTTTAAAAAAGTTATATATTGGTTTAACAAATTTATTAATAAATTGATTTAAAATACATTTTAATATGAATGAAAATGTTGTAATTATTCCCACATTCAATGAAAAAGAAAATATAACTATCACAATAGATAAAATATCTAACCTTAAAAAAAAATTTGATATTATAGTTGTTGATGATAATTCACCCGATAAAACTGGAGAAATAGTAAAAAAAATCATTCAAAGTAAGAAGTATAATTTTAATATTTACCTTTTAGAAAGGAGTAATAAAAAGGGTCTAGGGTCTGCTTATGTAGAAGGATTTAATTTTGCTATATCAAAAAAATATTCTTATATTTTTCAACTTGATGCAGACGGATCACACAATCCTAAAGATCTTGAAATTTTACAAAATCAACTTTCCAAAAATAAAGTAGATGTAGTTGTTGGATCAAGATACATAAAAGGAATTACTGTTGTTAATTGGCCTATAGAAAGAGTATTATTATCATATTTCGCAAATAGATATGTAAATATAGTTACAGGAATTAAAGTTAAAGATACTACTGGAGGGTTTAATGGATATTCTTTATTTGCATTAAAAAATATCTTAAAATATGATATAATGTTTGAAGGTTATGCATTTCAAATTCAATTAAAATTTATTGCAACAAAATTAAATTTGATAATAAAAGAAATTCCTATAATTTTTAAGGATAGAATAAGAGGAAAATCAAAAATGTCTTTTTCAATTTTTGGCGAAGCAATATTTGGAATAATAAAAATGAAAATTTTTAGTTTTTTTAAAAATTATAAAATCAACTAAATTTAATTGAGTCTAAAACCTTTATTCTATTTATAACAAGTATTGGTAAAAAAATAACTAAAAAAATTACAACAAATACCAATAAGTTTAATTTAGATAGCACATATAAATCCCATCCTATTGGAACATAATCCATATAATAACTAGATTTATCAAGTTTTAGTATTTTAAATTTGTCTTGAAAAAGAGCTAATGAAATACTGATTAAATTTCCTAAAAATAAACCTAAGAAGATCAATCTTAGACCATTATATAAAAAAATATTTTTAATTTGATTGTTAGTTGAACCTAATGCCTTAAAAATACCAATCATTCTAATTCTCTCCATAATCAATATTAACAAAATTGATATCATATTGAATGAAGCAACAAATAAAATTAAAGTAAAAAAAATTAATATATTTCTATCTAAAAGTTTTAACCAATCAAAAACTTGAATATACTTAGCGTCTGTTTTTTCAACAAATTCATCAAAAGTAGTTTTACTTTTTAAATCATCATAAATTGATGCTAAATTATTTTCGTTATTTACAAAAACTTCTACTCCAGACACAAAACTATTATCCCAATTATAAATTTTTCTTAAAAGAAGAATATCTCCAAATATGAAATTATTATCAAATTCTTGCATTCCCGTTTCAAATACTCCTTTTAATTTTAATTTTCTATATACCGGTGGATTATTTGCAAAATATAAAAATACATCATCACCAATTTTAGCATTTAAAATTTTTTTTAAATTTTTGCTAATTACAATTTCGTTTGAATATTCATTATATGTTTTAAAATCTAACCAATTACCTTCAATTATTTTCCTATTAAATAAATCGGAATTAAAATTTTTATCAACTCCTTTAAATAATACGCCCTCAATATCATCTGAATTTGATTTGATTAGAATTGGTGATAAAATATAAGATTGAAAATTTTTTACATAATTCAATTTTTCTAAGTGAGAACTTAAGCCAATACTTGTATCAAGAGGATTATCTTTATACCCAAATTTACCTGTGTATTTTGAAATATTAAAATGACCAGAAAATGAATATAAATTATCTTTGATTTCTCTTTTAAAACCGTTTAAGATAAAAAAAGATAATAAAATTATTGTCACTCCTAAAACAATTCCTCCAATTGCTATTTTACTTATGAGTGATGAAAAACTTGAAAAATTATTATTCCATATTCTTTTTGAGATAAATCTAGAAAAGTTCATAATTAAAATTAAATGATTTTTAAAACATTAATTTAGATAAAGGAATTAAAAATTAAATAATTTTACAACTTATCAAAAATTTGAATTCTGATATGTTTTTATGAAAAAAATATACTTATTGATTTTTATATTATTTTCTTGTAATAAAATTGAAGATTTACCTAATTATTCAGTAGAATATCCTGAAATAGGTAAAATTATTCCTCATGTTCAAATAAATACCTTAAATAAACAAATTGTTGATGAACCAAAAATATCATCAAACATGTTAATAATAAAAGATAGCATAATTTTGTATGATGGAAATATTGGCATTGAATATAGAGGATCAAGCTCCCAATCATTTGATAAAAAATCTTATGGGTTTGAAACTTGGGATGATAAAAATGAAGATATGGATTATGCGCTATTAGGATTCCCAGAGGAGGAAGATTGGATTTTTTATGGTCCATACAGTGATAAAACACTAGTTAGAAATAAGTTAATTTATGATTTATCAAATCAGATAGGAAGATATGCAAGTAGAACAAAGTTTTGTGAATTAACAATAAACAATGAATATATGGGTGTATATATTCTTATGGAAAAATTAAAAAGAGATAAAAATAGAATAGCAATTAAAAAACTTGAAAATAGTGATTTAGACTCAGTTAATATTTCTGGTGGTTATATCATTAAGATAGATAAAAGTGATGATGAAAACGGAGAACAGGTTTATAATGATTTCAATTCATTTAAATCAAATTACCAGCCCAACTCAGGATCATATCAGTCTATTTGGTTTAATTATGAGTATCCAAAACCAAAAGACATTCACATTGAACAAAAAAAATATATTCAAAATTATTTTCACAACTTTGAAGAATCACTTTTCGGAACAAATTTTAAAGATTCATTAAACGGATATAGAAAATATATTGATGTTGAAAGTTTTATAGATTTTTTTATCTTAAATGAAATATCTAATAATTTAGATGGATATAGATTAAGTACCTACTTAAATAAAAACAGAAATGAAAAATTAAAAATTGGACCAATATGGGATTTTAATCTTTCTTTTGGAAATGGAAATTACTGTAATGGTGCAAAATATGATACATGGTCATACAAATTCAATGAAAAATGCTCTGATGATTTTTGGTTAATACCATTTTGGTGGGAAAAACTTTTAGAAGATGAATATTTTGTAAATAAATTAAAAGAAAGATGGAATGAACTTAGAAAAAAAGAACTTTCCGATGAAAATATATTTCAAATGATTCAAAATTATCTTTCTATTCTTAAAAATGAATCTGGTGCTGTTTACAGAAATTATTCAAAATGGACAGTAATTGGTAAATACTTATGGCCAAATCATTATGTCGGAAATAGTTATGAATCTGAAATAGATTATTTAATTAAATGGATAACTAAAAGAAATAATTGGCTTGATAAGTCAATTAATGAATTATGAAAACGTTATACAAACTTTTAAAAGTAATCATATCCTCTGTAATTCTTTTTCTTGTAATAATCTTTCTTATTCTATATATAAATAAAGATTACAAAACAGTTTCACTAAAAGTAAATCAAAATTTATATACAAAAAATATTTGGGAAATTAATACTGATAGTTTATCTGAAAAAATTTTATCTCAAATGTCACTTGAAGAAAAAATTGATCAAATGTATGGAGAAAAAATAATAGAATCTGGACCGAAATTTTTAGGAAATTATTTCTTCAAAAATAGATTTTCTCATATTTATGCTGGGAAAAACGATAGATTAAATATCCCTCCATGGGTTTTATCTGATGGTCCAAGAGGGGCGAGAGTGCTTGATAAAAAAAATGCTGTCACAACTTTCCCTGTTGGAATGGCAAGGGCAGCATCATGGAATGTAGATTTAGAATATAAAGTACATGAAGTTATAGCAAAAGAAATGAGGGCTAATAAAACTAATTATGCAGCTACACCATGTATAAATCTATTAAGACATCCTGGTTGGGGAAGAGCTCAAGAAACATATGGAGAAGATCCATGGTTACTTGGAGAATTTGGACTTGCGGCAGTAAAAGGAATTGAAAAACATAATGTGATGGCATGTCCAAAACATTTTGCACTTAACAGTATTGAAAACTCTAGATGGAAAATAGATGTGTCTGTGGATGAAAGAACATTAAGAGAAGTTTATCTTCCTCATTTTAAAAAAGTAATTCAAAAAGGAAAACCTGCTTCCTTAATGTCTGCGTATAACCAAGTTAGAGGTGAGTATTGTGGTAGCAATTATGAGTTATTAACTAACATTTTAAGGAATGATTGGGGTTTTAAAGGATTTGTAAGCACAGATTGGATATGGGGTATTTATGATGCTAAAAAAGCTATAAAAGCTGGATTAAATGTTGAAATGCCTTGGCAAGATGAGTATAGCTATAATAATATAAAATCATTAATTAAATCTGGAGAAATATCTATTTCTGATATTGACAAATTAGTTTTAAATACTTTAAAAACAAGATTAAAATATGCTTTTTCTTATGATAGTATTGAATATAACGATAATCTAATTTTAGATTCATCTCATATAAGTTTAGCAAGAAAAGCTGCTGAAGAAAGTATGGTTTTATTAAAAAATGATAAAATTTTACCATTTAAAAAAAATTCTAATTTAAAGATTGGAGTTGTTGGTAAACTTGCAAATATAAAAAATACTGGAGACAGAGGAAGTAGTGATTCTCATGCTCCTTATGTAATAACCCCTTTACAAGGCATCATAAATTTTCATAAAAATAGTAAAAATGAAGTTATATACAATGATGCCTCAAATATTAATGACGCAATTGAAATTGCAAAAAATGTTGATCAACTTATTATAATTGTAGGATATACTTATAAAGATGAAGGAGAATTTATCGATGCTCCTGGATATAAGGTAGGTGGTGATAGAATTAATTTAAAGCTGAGAGAAGAAGATGAAAAATTAATTAAAGAGTTATCATATTATAATAAAAATCTTGTTGTTGTTTATGTAGGAGGAAGTGCTATAGACATGAATAATTGGGAAGATAAGGTTCCTTCAATTTTATTTTCATGGTATTCAGGGATGGAAGGAGGAAAAGCATTGGCAAAAATACTTTATGGAGATATTAATCCAAGCGGTAAATTGCCATTTTCAATACCAAAAAACATGTCTGACTATCCATATTTTGATCCTTTTACTGATACTATTACTTATGGATATTATCATGGTTATACATTATTTGAAAAACTAGGTAAAGAAATATCATATCCTTTTGGATTTGGGTTGAGTTACAGTAAGTTTAATTATAAAAATCTTGAAATATCAGAGTTAAACAGAGAAGATTCAACCTACAAAATATCCGTTGATGTAGAAAATATCAGTGAGCATAATGGGAAAGAAGTTGCTCAATTATATGTAGGTTTTAAAGAATCAAAAATAGATAGACCTCTAAAGTTATTAAGAGGATTCAAAAAAATATCAATTCCTTCAGGAGAAATAAAAAATATTTCTTTCAAATTAAATATTAATGATTTATCATGGTATAACCCTAAGATAAAAAATTGGGAAATTGAAAAAATAAAATATAAAATTCTTGTTGGCAGCTCGTCTAAAAAAAATGATTTGATTTATTCATATATTTCATTAGAATAACATATTTTTTTCTTTAATCTATTTCAATAATAATTTGTTTTAAATATTTTACTTTTATAGAAAAGTATAAGAATTAATGAATAAATTTTATAAAATCTGGCTCTTATTTTATTTTTTTTCGATTCAACTATTTGGGCAAGAGAATAATAAGCATGTTATTGTAGGAGCTGAAAGAATATCAGAATATAAAAATATTATATCAAATAGATCAATTGGTTTATTAGTTAATCAGACATCAATGGTTCAAAATAAGCATCTAATTGATACATTGGATAACTTAGGATTTGATATAAAAAAAATATTTACCCCAGAACATGGGTTTAAAGGTATTATAGAAAGAGGAAAAACAATAAATAATGACACATTATTAATTAACAATAAAAAAATTCCTATTGTATCAATGTATGGATCAAATAGGATTCCATCAGATGAAAGTATGTCAGGAATTGATCTAGTAATATTTGATATTCAAGATGTTGGTGCTAGATTTTATACATATATAAGTGCAATGCATAACATGATGGCAAAATGTGCCAAACATAAAATTGAATTTTTAGTATTAGATAGACCAAATCCAAATGGACATTATATTGATGGGCCTGTTCTCGAAAAAGAATTCAAATCATATATTGGAATGCATGAAATTCCTATTGTACATGGATGTACTGTTGGTGAATTAGCAAAAATGATTAAAGGAGAAAAATGGATTGATAATAGTCAAAATTTAAATCTTAATGTTATACAAGTTAAAAATTGGGATCATAACAAAAAATATATTTTACCGATCAAACCTTCTCCTAATCTACCAAATCAACAATCTATTCTTCTATACCCTACTCTATGTCTTTTCGAACAAACTATAATTAGTATTGGAAGGGGGACTGAATTTCCTTTTCAAATAATTGGACATCCACAATCATCTATAAAAGAGTATAACTTTACTCCTAAAAGTGTTGTAGAAGAATCAAAACCAAAATTTGAAAACAAAACTTCATATGGAATTGACTTAAGAAAAGCAAAAGTTGATAATAAAATTAATCTAAAATATTTAATCGATTTTTATAATGATTTAAAAGAAATAGATGATGATTTTTTTGGTAAAAATTTTTTTAGAATTGCAGGAAATAAAACTTTAGAAAAACAAATTATCACTGGTTTATCAGAAAATGAAATTAGAGCTTCGTGGAAAGAAAAAATTGATTTTTACAAAGTAATTAGAAAAAAATATTTATTGTATAAAGATTTTGAACAATGATGAAAAATAAAATTATTTTCATGGGAACTCCTGATTTTGCTGTTGAGAGTTTAAAAGTTTTATTTAAATCTAATTATAACATATTGGGTGTTGTAACTGCTATTGATAAAAAAAGAGGAAGAGGAAAAAAAATATCGTTTTCTCCTGTTAAAAATTATGCCATTAAAAATAATTTAACAGTTTATCAACCTAAAAACTTAAAAAGTCAAGAGTTTATAAGTGATATGAAAAAAATTAAGCCTGACCTTTTTGTTGTTGTTGCATTTAGAATGTTACCAGAAATAATTATAAATATTCCAAAATATGGCTCAATTAACTTACATGCTTCTCTATTACCTAATTATAGAGGGGCTGCCCCAATTAATTGGGTAATAATTAATGGAGAAAGAGAGACTGGAGTAACAACTTTTTTTATTAACAAAAACATAGATGAAGGAGATATTATAAATAAAAAAAAAATTAAAATTAGTGAAAATGAAACAGCAGGGAGTCTACATAATAAATTAATGGAAGAAGGAGCAAAAGTTTTAAAAACATCTATAGAAAATATTTTTAGTAAAAACCTTAAAAGAAAAATTCAAAAAATCTCTTCAAAAGATATAAAAGCACCTAAAATTCTAAAAAAGGATTGTTTTATTGACCTTGACTTAAATGATAAAAATATAATTCAACTTATTAAAGGATTAAGCCCCTACCCTGGAGCTAGAATTATTCATAATAAAAAAATATTTAAAATAATTGATGCAAAAAATATAGATAATTACGAATCAGAAATAGGATTAAATCAAATTGAAAATAAAATTATTTTAAATAATAATCATAGAGAGAGTATTCAAATTACAAAAATTCAACAAGAAGGAAAAAAAATCTTAAATTTTAAAGAATATTTAAAAGGAAACAAATTATGAAAAATATTTCAATAATTGTAGCCGTATCAAGTAATCAAGTAATTGGTAAAGACAATAAACTAGCCTGGAATTTACCTTATGATATGAAATATTTTAGCAATGTCACCAGAAATCACACAGTTATTATGGGAAGAAAAAATTGGGAATCAATTCCAAAAAAATATAGACCATTACCAAATAGAAAAAATATTATTATTACAAGAAATAATAAATATAAAATTAAAAGCTCAATCGTAGTCAATTCAATTGAAAAGGCTATTGAAATAGCCTGCAAAAATAATAATAATGAAATTTTTATAATTGGAGGAGGAGAAATTTATAACGCAAGCTTTAATTATGTGAATAAATTATATATAACTGAAATTAAGTCTAATATTGAAGGAAATACTTATTTTCCAAAATGGAACAAAAAAAAATGGAAAGAAGTTTCAAGGATATCTAATAAGAAAGATAAATTTCATAAATATGATTATGATTTTGTTGTATATATAAGAAAATAATATGAAAAAGATTTTTTGTCAAATAATTACAATTGGAGATGAAATATTATTCGGTCATATTCTTGACACAAATGCACAATGGTTAAGTTTTGAATTAGATAAAATTGGAGTTATAACAAAAAAAAGAATTACAATTGGTGATAACAAAAAAGATATTTTAGAAACATTAAAAAATTCAATAAATACAAATGATATAATAATAATGACTGGAGGACTAGGTCCTACTAATGATGATATTACAAAAAATTGTTTAAGTGAGTTTTTCAAATCTAAACTTACTTTAAATGAAGAAGCATTGTATGATATCAAGAATCTATTTGAAAAAAGAAACTTAGAACTTACAAAAAAAAATATTTTTCAAGCTTATCTACCAAAATGTGCTAAAAAAATAACCAATGTAAACGGAACTGCACCAGGAATATGGATAGAAAAAAATCAGAAAATAATAATATCACTACCAGGAGTGCCTTTTGAAATGAAAGAAATTATGAAAAACATTTGTTTAAATTCACTAAAAAATAAATTTAAACTACCAGTTATATATCATAAAATAATTAAAACAATTGGTATAGGTGAATCATGGTTGGCTGATAAAATTCAGGTTTGGGAAAATAATTTAGATGAAAATATCAAATTAGCTTATTTACCAAGTATTGGACAAGTAAAGTTAAGACTTACTACAACTGGAAAAAATATAATTTCATTAAAAAAAAAAGTTAATGCAGAAATAAAAAAAATTAAACCAACAATTCAAAAATACATTTTTGGTTATGATGATGAAAATATTGAATATTCTATTTCAAAACTATTAATTAATAAAAAAAAAACTATTGCTGTGGCAGAGAGTTGCACTGGAGGTTTATTATCTCATAAATTAACGAGTATTAGTGGTAGTTCAAAGTATTTTATAGGTAGCATAGTATGTTACGATAATAATATTAAAAAAAGTGAATTAAATATTTCTCAAAATAATTTAGATAAATATGGAGCCGTTAGCGCAGAAGTTGTAAAAGATATGGCAAAAAATATTAGAAAAAAGTTTAATTCATCAATTGGTATTGCTACAAGTGGAATAGCTGGACCATCCGGGGGAACCAAAAATAAACCAGTGGGAACTGTTTTTATTGCTTACTCTGATTCTAAAATAACAATTTCGAAAAAATTATTATTAACTAGGGAAAGAAAATTAAATAATGAATTAACATCATTAAATATTTTAAATATGATAAGACTGAAGCTCTTAGGGTATATATAAAATTTATTATTAAAAATTAAGTATATTTATTAATCGTAAAACATGACTAATTCAGTGATTAAATTATGAAAATAGTTGAATTAATAATTCCTAAAATGGGTGAAAGTATTAACGAAGTTAAAATACTTAATTGGTTAAAAAAAGAAGGAGATTTTATAAAAGAGGAAGAATCAATTCTAGAAGTATCAACAGATAAGGTTGATACTGAAATACCTTCTATAGTTGAAGGTAAAATAAAAAAAATTATTTCAAAAGAAGGCGACGTTGTTCAAATTGGAAATCCAATTGCCCATATCGAAACTAATAATAGTTTAATAGATAATGAACCTATTAAACTAGCCGATGAATTATTTAATGATGCTGTTGAAAGTTTTTCATCTAAAGAAAAAAAAGTTATAAATAATAAAGATGAATACAAATCAAACAATTTTTTTTCTCCTCTTGTGCTAAATATTGCTAAAGAAGAAAACATTTCGATTGAAGAATTAGAAAAAATAAATGGTACTGGAAAGAAAAACCGAATCACCAAATTAGATTTAATCAAATATTTAGATTTAAAAAATTCAAAATCAAAAAATAAAAAATTAAAATCTAGAGAGAACGAAAAAATAATTGAACCTGATAGAGTAAGAAAGTTAATAGCTGAAAAAATGGTTGAATCAAAAAAAATATCACCCCATGTTACATCTTTTGTTGATTGTGATATAACAAAACAAATGAAAGATAGATTATCAATTAAAAATTCATTTCTAAAACAACATAGAATACCATTATCAATTAATTCAATATTTATTTATGCATTATGTAGAGCTATCAAAAAGTTTCCTATGATTAATATTTCATATATAAATGAAAAAATTATAATGAAGAAAAATATTAATATAGGACTGGCTGTTGCATTAGAAGATGGCAATTTAATAGTTCCAATTCTAAAAAATGCTGAAAGTTTAACTTTCATTGAAATTAATAAAAAAGTTAATGATCTAATTGTTAGAGCTAGAGAAAATAAATTAATTCCTGATGAATTAACCGAGGGAACTTATACAATGTCAAATATAGGATCATTTCATAATCTAATGGGAACTCCAATAATTTTACAACCTCAAGTAGCAATAATGGCTTTTGGTGCAATTAAAAAGATACCATCTGTTGTTGAAAGAAAAAATAAAGATGAAATTCAAATTCGACATACATTAATTCTTTCTCATTCTTATGATCATAGGGTTATTGATGGTGCTTTAGGTGGAAAATTTGCTGCAAAAGTTTCAAAAGTTATTAAAAAAATGAATATAAAAAAGCTAATCCAATGAAACCAAACATAGACGCAACATATAAAAGAAGTATTTATAAAACATTTACATGGAGAGTCATCGCTTCACTTGATACAGCAATTCTAGCATTTCTTTTTTCTTATTACGGAAATGAAATTATCTTTTTTTTATCTGATATTGGATTAATGACTATGGACTTTGAAATTACTGAAACAACAGTAAAGGAAAGTGTTACGGATGGTCTTTTAGTAGGATCAATTGAAATTGTCACAAAGCTCATAATATATTACTTTCATGAAAGAGCATGGAGAATTGGATGGCAAAAACAATCTGACGCATTTCATCATTCAAAAAAAAGAAGCTTATATAAAGCAATTACATATAGGATAATTGGATCTTTAGATACATTTATAATAAGTACTTTTGTAATTAAAAGTGCTAAATTAGGTGGAGGTGTTGCTATTGCTGAAATAATAACAAAACCTATTTTATATTATATGCACGAAAGAATCTGGGATAAACAATCAATTGGAAATAAATAAAGTATTTTTATCATTAGGATCAAATATTGGTGATAGAATTCATAATCTATCTTTAGCTAGAAGTAAAGTTTTTAATGAAGTTGGGAAAAGTATTATAAATTCAAAAATATATGAATCAGAACCATGGGGATATAAATTTCAAGCTAGTTTTTTAAATCAAGTTATAATTATCGAAACTTATTTGAGCTCTAAAGAAGTCTTAGAACAAATTTTAAATATTGAAAAAAAACTAGGAAGGATCAGAAAAGGAAGATGGGGATCAAGAAATATAGACATTGATATCTTATTTTATAACGATGAAATAATTAATTTAAGTAATTTAATTATTCCTCATCCATTAATTCAAAATAGGAATTTCATATTGATACCACTAAATGAAATAGCTAAAAATTATGTTCATCCACAAATAAATAAAACTATTAGTCAATTATTAAAATTATCAAAAGATAAATTAAATGTATTTGAATATGGAATTAGGATTTAATGATGTTATTATATTGATCTTATGTGGAATAATAGCTGGTTTTATTAATACAGTAGCTGGAGGAGGATCTTTATTAACTCTTCCTATTCTTATTTTTATGGGTTTACCATCAAATGTTGCAAATGGCACAAATAGAATTGCAATTTTTATGCAAAATATTTTTTCAATTTCAGGATATAAAAGTAAAGGAGTTTCAGATTTTAAATATTCATCATGGCTATCTATTTCAGCATTATTTGGTGCAATACTTGGTGCTAAAATTGCTGTAGATATAAGTGAAGATGTATTTAACAAAATACTAGCATTAGTTATTATTTTAGTAGTAGGTACTATAATTTTTAATAAAAAATCATTTATTAATGATTCAAAAAAGCTAAGTATTAAAAAAAAAATAATTTCAGGAGTTTTATTTTTTTTTATTGGAATTTACGGTGGATTTATTCATGCAGGAGTTGGATTCATAATTCTTACTGTTTTATCCAATTATAATGGAATTAAATTATCAAAAGCAAATAGCATTAAAGTATTTGTAGTATTCATATATACAATTTTTGCTTTAATGATTTTTATAATGGAAAATAAAATTAATTGGATCTTAGGAATAAATTTGGGTATTGGAAATTCAATAGGTGGTTGGATAGCCAGTAGATGGTCATATAATAAATCTGATAAAATTATTAAAATATTTATTGTAATATCATCAACAATTATGGTAATTAAATTGTGGTACTTTTAAGAAAATTATGAAAATATTAATTATAGTTCCCATATTTAATGAAGAACATCATTTGGATAAATGTTTACAATCTTTTATTAATCAAACCAATAAACCTTTAAACTTAATTTTAGTAAATGATGGTTCTACTGATAATTCAAAAAAAATAATTAATAAATATTCTAAAAAATTTTCATGGATAAATGGTTATGATAAAACATCAAATGGAAAAGCAGAAGCTGGAAAGAAAATAATTAAAGCTTTCAATTATGGTAAATCAAAATCAACAATAAAATATGATTTAATAGGAAAATTTGATGGAGATATCATTTTACCAAAAAATTATTTTGAAAAAATGATTCAACATTTTAAAAAGGATAAAAAAACAGGTATGTGTTCAGGCGTTCTATATATTAAAAAAAATAATAAATGGGAAAATGAAGACTTACATGATAAAAGGCATATAAGGGGTGCTTTAAAACTTTATTCAAAAAAATGTTTTGAAGATATAGGTGGGTTAACTGAAAACCTTGGATGGGATACTGTCGACGAACTTTTAGCAAAGTATTTTAAATATAAAACTACAGTTGATAATAAAATAATGGTAAAGCACCTTAGAGCAACAAGTGAAAGGTATAAAAAAAATCATATATTTAATCAAGGTATATTGATGTATAGATTAAGGTATGGAATATTAATTTCATTTCTTGCTTCATTAAAATTGGTTTGGAAAAATAAAAATTTGAAACATATAATTGAGTGCTTGTCTGGATATCTGAATGCACGTAAAAACAAAAATGAATTTCTACTATCAAAAGATCAAGGAAAATTTGTTAGAAATTTTAGAATTAAAAATATTATTAAAAAAATTTTTAATAAGATAAATTTTAATTAGAGATATTTTTTAATTAAAATTTCTTTACAGGGGTGTACAAAAAAATAATCTTTTGGATTATGAATAATCGTTTCTTTTAAAGATTTAATCTTAATTAATTTATTATTATTGTGATAATAAAAATTGTAATTAAGTTTATCTAAAAAATCATTTATAAATACTTTATTTTTAGATTTTCTCAAAATTTCACATATAATTATAGGTTTAAATTTTTTAATGGTATTAATTCCTTTTTTAATAATTAAATGTTCAGAACCTTCTGTATCTAACTTTATTAAATCTAAACTATTTATTTTTTCTTTAGATATATAATTATCTAATGTGATTGTTTTTACATTTGACATTTTCATTGATTTAAGCATTTTTGTTCCAATATTATGTTCACCACTTAGATTAGGAGTAGATGGGTATTTAGGGTTATATACTTCGTGAAATTCAGTATATCCATTGTTATCTGATAATGCACTTTTTTCCAAAATGACATTTTTAGAAAGATTATTTAAAATAATATTATTTTTAATATACTGACAAGCTCCCTCAGAAGGTTCAAAAGAAATAATTTTTATATTTTTATTTATTGATCCACCTAAAATTGTATAATAACCTATATTAGCTCCTACATCAAAAAAAGTTTTAATATTTTTTATTAAATCAATAAAAATTAAAGAATATTCAAAACTTTTATAGCCATACCAAAATATCCTTACAGTAACATAAGCAGTTTGATTAGTTTTAAAGTAAACTACTTTATTATCTTGTAGAGTAGTTTTTACTATACCTGAAGGATGTAAAATGAATTTAAAACCAAATGTATAATTAAAAATTTTAAGAATATTTCTTAAAATAAAGTTTACATTACTAGCATATATTATCTTATAAAATAAAGACTTCATTTAAAAAATTTAAATAGAAATTATAATTATACGATTAAATTAAATATGTTTCAATGTAATTTAAC
>Ga0066836_10000266_pt1 | contig 23839 bp, 21 predicted proteins | sample ETNtaG_18_FD_71568 | JGI IMG/M metagenome (GOLD analysis project Ga0066836, IMG submission 71568) | Marine microbial and viral communities from oxygen minimum zone, Eastern Pacific Ocean - ETNP201302SV91 | ecosystem: Environmental > Aquatic > Marine > Oceanic | place: Pacific Ocean: Eastern... | reverse complement strand
TTGGTTGTAAATTTACAAAACCACATCTTATTCCTTTATTCTTGCCTTTTTTGGCATTACCTGACATTAGAATACTGTATAATGGTATTGTAGATGTAAAAACAAGAAAATTCATCCCAACGATCCAGACGACAATATAAAAAGGGGATTTAACGAAAAAAAATTCGTGGCTTCAATCCAACAAACACCAAATGGACCTGTTTTAGTTCTAAAAGAAAGTGCTTTACAAGAAAAAGGTAGAGATGCACAAAAAAATAACATAATGGCTGCAAAAATGGTTGCAGATATTGTGAAGTCAAGTTTAGGTCCACGTGGATTGGATAAAATGTTAGTTGATTCATTAGGTGATGTTACAATTACAAACGATGGTGCTACAATTCTAAAAGAAATTGATGCACAACATCCAGCAGCTAAAATGATGATTGAGATATCAAAAACAATTGATACTGAAGTTGGTGATGGAACAACATCATCTGTTATTTTTGCTGGTACATTATTGGCAAAAGCAGAAGAATTACTCAAAAAAGATGTACATTCCTCAGTTATCATTGAAGGATTTCAAGCAGCATCTGAAAAAGCACTAGAAATCTTATCTGAAATTTCAAAAAAAGTAACACCTGATGATAGAGAAACTTTGTTAAAAGTTGCAAGTACAAGTATGGAATCAAAATTAATCTCAGAAGATAGTGAATCACTTTCAAAAATTGTTGTTGATTCAATTATGAATATAACAGAAACAAATGCTAACCAATCTTCTGTGGATCTTGATAATCTTAAGGTTGAAAAAAAGGCAGGTGGTTCAATTCAAGATACATCATTGATTAAAGGAATTGTTTTAGATAAGGAAGTAGTTCACTCTGGAATGCCAAATAAAGTTCAACAAGCAAAGATTGCATTATTGAATACTGCAATGGAAATTGAAAAAACTGAAATGAGTGCAGAAATTAGAATTAATGATCCAACACAAATGCAAATGTTCCTTGAAGAAGAGAACAGAATGATCAAAACTATGGTAGATAAAATTCATTCAATTGGAGCAAATGTTGTAATCTGTCAAAAAGGAATTGATGATATGGCTCAACACTTTTTGTCAAAGCATGGAATCTTGGCAGTTAGACGAGTAAAAGAAAGTGATATGACTAAACTTTCAAAAGCAACTGGTGCACGTATAACTTCAAACATTGAAGATATATCTGAAAAGGATCTAGGAGCAGCAAACTTAGTTCAACAAAAGAAAGTTGAATCTGATAAATGGGTTTTCATTGAAGGCTGTAAAAATCCACAGTCTGTAACATTACTAATTCGTGGTGGTTCACAAAGGGTAGTTGATGAAGTTGATCGTTCCATACATGATTCTTTAATGGTTGTAAAAGATGTAATTGAAAAACCGGAGATAGTTGCAGGCGGCGGTGCACCTGAAGCAGTATTAGCTTCTTTCTTAAAAGATTGGTCTGAGCGATTTGAGGGAAGACAACAATTAGCTATTAACAAATTTGCTGAAGCACTAGAAGTTATTCCATTAACAATTGCTGAAAATGCTGGAATGGATCCAATTGATACTATGGTTAAATTACGTGCAAAACAAAGTGAAGGAAAAAAATGGAGTGGAATTAATGCAAAAGAAGGTAAAGTTACTGATATGTTATCACAAAATATTGTTGAACCAGTTGTTGTAAAAGAACAAATTATCAAATCTGCAACAGAAGCAGCATGTATGATTCTAAGAATTGATGATGTAATTGCTATTTCTGGCGGTTCTGGCGGTGGTATGCCTCCAGGCATGCCTCCAATGGGCTAAATTTTCAAAAAGCGGTTCTTAATAACAAAAAATCCTACATACAAAATGACAATTCTTGTAAGGGTTGGCTATGACGGCAAAAATTTTGTAGGTTGTTATTAGAACCACTTTTCATAAACAACATAGGTAATTTTTAGATATAAAATCCACTGAGGACTTATCTATTGTCCATTTTCTTCAGATTACATGAATAAAATTGGTATTGATCTGGGTGGAACAAAAATTGAAGGAATACTTACTGATGAAAATTATCAAAACATTACCAGAAAACGTATTCCAACAAACCAAGATGATGGGTATAATTCTATTCTGAGATCAATCAAAAATCTAGTTCTTGAACTTGTTCAAGAATCAAATGAAAAAACTAGTATTGGTATTTGTACTCCTGGAGCACTCTCTCTTAATTCAGGTTTAATAAAAAATAGTAACACCCAATGTCTAATTGGTCAAGATCTTCAAAATGATTTAAAAAACATACTACATCATGAAGTATCTATAGAAAATGATGCTAATTGTTTTGCTTTAGCAGAAGCATCACTAGGTGTAGGTAAGAATTCAAACTTGGTATTTGGTATTATAATGGGAACTGGAGTTGGAGGTGGAATAATTATTGATGGAAAAATTCATCATGGACGAACAAATATTGCTGGTGAATGGGGCCATCACTGTCTTCATAGTGATGGAAATACTTGTTATTGTGGAAATAAAGGATGTGTTGAAACGTACATCAGTGGTCCTGCATTAGAAAAAACTTGGTTAGAACTATCTAATCTAAATCAAAAACTACCTGATATATTGCAAAGTTCTAATAATTCAAATTTTCTTAATTGGAAAAAAATGTTTTTAGATAATTTTGGATTAGCATTAGCAAATGTTATTGATATCTTAGATCCAGATATGATTGTTCTTGGTGGTGGTTTATCAAACATTGATTTCTTGTACGATGAAGGAAAAAATCTTGTTTATCAAAATGTATTCAGTGATATAATTGATACACCAATTGTAAAAAATCAGCTTGGTGATTCTGCAGGTGTATTTGGTGCTTGTCTCTGTAGCTGAGAATTATTTTAAAAATTATCTATTAAACTATAATTAATCTATAATTAATATGGTAAAAATTATTATGAACCTATTTTTACAGGGAAATATCATGATATTTAGCACAATTAAAGAAATTTTTGAATTATTTGTTCATAGACGCAAATTCTACATGTTTCCTATTCTCATTCTATTAATTGCACTAATTGGAGTCACAACATTGTCTCAATCAGGTTTGATTGCATTTATTTATCCAATTTAGAAATGAAGCTTTCATCCCCGCGGTTTAAATCAATTGCAGTAACTGCAGGATTAACTTTTTGGTTTTTCATAATAACTTCTACAACAGGTTATTTTTCATATGAAGTGTTATTGATTTTCTCTATTTCGATATTGGCTATAACTCAAATTTTTTCATATAAAATTTCAAAAGGATTAGATAAATTTGCAATTTTTAACACAATTGTATTTTTAGGTCTATTGTTTATTTTCATGATATCTATTTACGGAATATTATTCAAATTATTACGTATAGATCTGCTAAGACTAAAAAAGAATAAAGAAACTTACTGGTTGGATATTGAAGAGACAAACTCACAAAGGATTGTGAAACAATACTGATGTTTAGTTTAGGAATATCTTGCTATTATCATGATTCCGCTGCTGCATTACTTAAAGACGGACATGTCATTGCAGCAGTTGAGGAAGAACGATTCTCAAGAAAAAAATTTGATGATGATTTTCCACGAAGAGCTATAGACTGGTGTCTGAAAGAGGCAAATATTTTGCCTGAACAGATTAATTCAGTTGCATTTTACGATAAACCAGTTCTAAAATTTGAACGTCTATTGGATAATTATATTGCAGTTGCTCCACGTGGGCTGTACAGTTTTTTAAATACAATTCCTAAATGGCTACATAAACGATTATGGATTAAAAATGATATTAAGAAAAGTTTGAAAGGTTTTCATGGAGATATAATATTTCCTGAACATCATCTATCCCATGCAGCATACAGTTTTTTTACATCTCCTTTTGAAGAATCCGCAATTTTAACAACAGACGGTGTAGGAGAATGGTCTACAACATCTATTGGAACAGGTGATAATAATTCTGTAAAATTACTACAAGATATTCGATGGCCTCATTCTCTTGGATTATTTTATTCTGCATTTACATATTTTTTAGGGTTCCAAGTAAATGAAGGTGAATACAAATTAATGGGCTTGGCCTCTTTTGGAAAGCCAAAATACTATGATCTGATTTGGAATAATCTCATCGATGTAAAAAATGATGGAAGTATACATCTTAACATGGAATATTTTGCATTTACATACGACAAAGTTATGACGAATTCCAAATTTTCAGAATTATTTGGAATAAAAAGAAGAAATGAAAATGAAGAAACAAAACAAATTCATTTTGATATTGGAGCAAGTGCCCAAAAAGTACTTGAAGATATTTTATTAAAAATGGTAGAACACGTATATGAAAAAACTCAGAGTAAAAATCTATGTCTTGGCGGTGGTGTTGCGTTAAACGGTGTTGCAAATTATAGAATTCTAAAAGAAAGTCAATTTGAAAATGTACATATTCCACCATCACCTGGTGATGCGGGAAGTGCTGTGGGGTGTGCACAGTATCTCTATTTTTCTCATAAGAAACAAAAAAGAATGATACATGATACTGCCCAATCTATTATAGAAAATGTTTACGTTGGACCTTCATACTCTAATGATGAAATTAAACACTTTCTTGATACTACAAATATCCAATATGAAGAATTAGATGATACTAGTACAATAGAAAAATGTGCAAAATTAATTTCAGAAGGTAATGTTGTAGGATGGTATCAAGGGAAAATGGAATGGGGTCCTAGAGCTCTTGGTAATAGAAGTATTTTGGCTGATCCACGTAGAAAAGAAATGAAAGATATACTAAATGAAAAAATCAAACACAGAGAATCTTTCAGACCATTTGCACCTTCAATTTTAGAAGAATACTATTCCGATTATTTTGATATAGATATTCCTAGTCCATACATGCTTATGGTTGCACCTGTGAAAAAACCTGATAAAATACCTGCTGTTACTCATGTTGACGGAACAGGTAGAGTTCAAACAGTTTCAAAAAATTCAAATCCTCTATATCACAAACTAATTTCTCAGTTTTACAAATTAACTGGAATTCCAGTAATAATCAATACATCAATGAATGTTAAAGGAGAACCCATCGTAAATACTCCTGAACAAGCGTATAACATGTTAACTAAAACAGATATGGATTATCTATTTATGAAAAATTTTATGGTGAAACGATAATGTCAGTTCAAGTTTCATACAAAAAACAATCACTTTTAGGAATAATTGGATTGCTAATTTTATTCCTAGTTGTAGAGGTAATTGCAAACGTATGGTGGGTTGCACAAATCAATTGTGAATTTGAAGAAAATGAAATTTTTATGAATATGGATGAAGAAAAAAGACGTCAGTTATGTGTTGATCTGTATGAAGTTAAAACTTCTGGTGATGAGTTAATTCCTAATCAACAGAGTAAATCAATTAACATAAACAGTTTAGGATTTAGAGGTGAAGAATTCTCGTCAGAAAAATTAGACGATGTTTATAGAATCTTCATGTTAGGAGGCTCCACAATGTTTGGTCATGGTGCTACCTCAGATCAAACAACAATTCCAGGTTATGTACAAGAATTTTTCCAAAATTATAATGATGAATTTAAAATTGAAATAATCAATGCAGGAATTCAAGGTGCTGATTCATACGCTGAAACAAAAATGCTTGAAAGAAAATTATTGACTTATTCTCCAGATATGATAATAGTATATGATGGGTGGAATGATTTACGTGCAGATAACACAGCAGAATCTTTACATAATAACTGGAATCTAATGTGTGAATTAGGGCAAAAAAATAATTTTGATGTTATAATTGCATTACAACCAATTGCAGGATTTGGAAATAAAATACTAACAAAACAAGAAACAGAATATTCTACTTTAGGCACAAACTATAATGATATACCTCTAATGAATTCCTTATCTGAATATGAAAAGTATACTTCAAACCTAGATGATCTAGAAAACTGCACCTCGAGTATTAATTTAAGAACAATTTTTGATAATGAATCTACACCTATCTATTGGGATCAAGGACATGTCTCTGATAAGGGAAATAATATTGTTGCTAAAGCCTTATACAATGAAATTTTAGAATTTTTCCCAAAAGATTTTGTATCCAAAATTCCAACTACATATAGTACTGACGAAATAAACGAAAATAAATTTGAAGATCAGATCCGTTTTCTTTTATCAAATTATAAGACATCATTGATGATTAGTAGTATTTTTTCATTTGAACTTTTTTCTGAGAAACCTGTTGCTGATATCAAAGAAACTGTAGTTCCTCCAGTTGTTGACATTAAGGAAAGAATTTTTGAGACACAATCACAAATTTATGATGATCATAAAATACACATAGAGATTGAATTTTTAGATAATCAAAATGAGTACCAAAAACAATTAAAGATTGAAACAATTAATGAAACTAATAATTCTGTTATTCCAAATGTCACATATTTCTTAAAAATATTGAAAAATGATGAAATTATTTTAAGTGATTTTTTCTATGTTGAAGAAGAAGTATTTACACTAAATATAATTACAGATAATTCTGATTCCATCATAGTTTCTGGTGAAAGACAATATGATCATAATGCCTTTATTGCATCTGTTATTCCACCACTAGAAATTTCTGGTCCTATTTTACAAAAAGATGTCAATTATGATTTTATTATTGAAATAAGAACTATTTACGATAAATCAAATTGGGTATTCTCATTGGACAATTTTCATATTAAAATCAAAATTTAATTCATATTAATTACATATTTCATGATTAATACAATTCAAATTAGCACCTTCCAAATTAGCACCTTCCAAATTAGCACCTTCCAAATTAGCACCTTCCAAATTAGCACCAATAAGATAAACTTCTCTCATATCTGCACCACTAAAATTGGCATTTCTCAAATCTGCATTTGCAAAATTAGTATACCACAAAGAAGCATTCTGGAAATCAGCATTTTTTAACTTTGCATCAATAAAATTATTATAAATAATAAATGAAATATGTACATTATTTCCATTTTGCTCCATATCTTGTATATGTAAAATGAAAGTTTCTAATTCAGACATTAATTCTTCTTGTAATTCTAAATGAGATAAATCAAAAAGCCACAAACTGTCTTCATAAACACCTTGTACTACTTGACCTGAAATATCAGCATTTTTAAAGTTAGCACCATGCAATATTGTTTCAATAAAAACAGTTCCATCCACTCTACTATTTGAAAAATCCACACCTGCTAAATCAGACTTAAAAAAATTATTATACTCTAACTCTTTTGGAAATTCAATTTCATGTAAATTTGAATGTGTAAATGCGGTTCCTTCAATTATTGCATTTTTCAAACTTTTATTTTTAATTTTAGTGAAATCTACATCATTAAATGTAACTTTATACAAATTACTACTTTCAAAATTACTGTTTTTAATTTTAACACTATTAAATTGTGATGATTCTACAGTGAGTTTTGAAAAATCTACTTCATTGAATACAGTATTGTTAAATTCTTTTTTATTTAACCCATTAATTGAAAATTTTGTATTTGTGAGATTAGTTCCATCAAATAAAGTATTTTCTATATTTTTATTTGATAAATCTTGATTAGAAAGATTAGCAAATGAAAAATCCAATTCAGATATATCTAAATCTGAAATCATTGCGTTAGAAATATCCACAAATCTATAATTCAATTTTGATATTGAATCATTTGTTAAATCCTGATTTTCAAAATTCACATCAAAAAATTTAACATTTTTCAAATTGGTGTTTTTTATTTTAGCATCTTTAAGGTTAGCATTTCTTAAATCAGCACCTTCCAAATTAGCACCTTCCAAATCAGCACCTTCAAGATTTGTTCCAAAGAATATTGCACCTTTCAAATCTAAATTCTTCATTGATCTATTTGATAAATCAGCATTTACCGCATAAATTTTGGTCTCTAATGACTCTGGATATTTCTTATAATCAATTGGTTGTATTACAATTGATGAAAACTCTTGTCCTGAACTAAATTCTATAATTTGATTAAACATATGTTCTGAAATTATTTCATTTCCTAATCCCTTTGGGTGTGTTGTATCCATGAAAAGTGCTGCTGGTATGTAATCAAAAATTCCTCGTAAATCTACAACATTTGTACATTGATTTAATTTTGCAAAATGATCTGGGTATTCATCTATTTTTTCAAAAGTTTCTAATGTACCCAATTTTTGCAAATTTTCATTTGTATAAGTTAAAAAATTAATAAATTCCTGATCACTAGGAACTCTTTGTGATATATTTGCTGTTGGTTGAACTGCAATAATAACATCAAATCCATTTTCATTTCCTAAATCACAAACCTCTTTCCAATTATTAATTGTCTCTAAAACATTCTGTCCATCAATAATCCTACTATCGTTCACTCCATCATACATTAAAATTAAATCTGGATCAAATCTTACAATTTTATTTTCTATCATTTTCTTTTCTACATTTGAATTAGCTCCTTGAATTCCTGCATTAATTACCTCTACATTCTTACCAATATTCAATTCATCGAATTTATTTTGTAGGTATGCGGGCCACGTTTCATTGTCATTTATTCCTGTCCCATATGTTGTAGAACCTCCTACAGCAAATATTCTATATGTGTTTTGATGTTTTTTTTCTAAAATTTCATTTCCTCTAAAGCCATGACTGTTCAAATTCTCAATACAATTGTCACATTTTGATACTGTATCATTTACATATTCAGTATCAAAATTTAAAAAATCTGAATTTGTAAGAATTCGTGCAGAAACCCATCCTGCATTATTTAAGAGCCAATCTGGAATCTCTGATTTCTCTGAACTAATAAGATATTTTGTTTGCTTTGAATTTTTTAACATTGTAAAAAATTCCTCATCATCAATTTTTTCATTTATCCAAAGATTTGCAATCTGTTCTGGTGCATAATTTGATTTTACAGAGATTATTCCATCTTTAATCAAAAATTCAATCGAATTAACAAACTCAGTTTCAGATATGGCATCAGTTGCCCACCATCCAGCAGTATTTTTTACCCAATCTGGGACTCCTTCACCTGATTTTGAATTATTTGATGTTAACACATCGATTATTCCATCTTTAATCAAAAACTCAATTGCATTAACAAACTCAGTTTCAGATATGGCATCAGTTGCCCACCATCCAGCAGTATTTTTTACCCAATCTGGGACATTTTCTGCATAAGCAAGATTTGGAACGAATAATAATAATGATGATATGAATATAGAAATAATAATTTTATTATTAATTTTATGATTCAAAAATTATATAATCCCTTATTTTTCTTTACGAATTCATATTGAAATTCTAATCCATCTTTTATTGAAATTTTTGGTTTAAATCCAATTAATTTTTTAGCTTTTGTAGTATCTGCTTCTGTACGATTGACATCTCCATTAGGGAAATCTTCATGTATAATTTTTATTTCATATCCTAACAGATTACTCAGAATCTCTATATTTTTTTTAATTGAATTTATTTTACCTCCACCGACATTTATGATCTCTCCATTCTTTGAAACATTTATGGAAGAAATTGTTGCATCAATAATATCATCAATATATGTAAAACTCCTTTTTTGATTACCATTACCATAGACTGTTATTGGTTTTTTACGTAGTGATTTCATTATGAATTTCATAAATGCCATATCTGGTCTTTGTCTGGGACCATAAACAGTAAAATATCGTAACATAACTATTGGTAAATTAAAATTTTTTACATATGCTTTTGCCAAATGTTCTACTGCAAGTTTACTAACTCCATATGGTGAAACTGGTTCTGTATTAGTTTTAGATTCATTCATCTTTCCATCTTGAATACCATATACTGATGAAGAAGATGCCAAAATAATTTTTTTTAGGCTTTTTGTATTTTTGGCATACTCTAATAATTTTTGTGTAGCATGAATGTTATTTTTTGAGTAATTTTCAAAATCTTTTCCCCAACTTGCACGTACTCCTGGTTGTGCAGCTAAATGAAAAAGAAAATCTGCTTTGTTAAAAACTCCTCTTAAATCTGAATTCAAAATATCCTTTGTAAGTAAAGAAAAATTTTCATTTTTTCTAAATGATTTAATGTTATTTAATTTAATTTTTTTTGGGTAGTATTTTGTAAAATTATCTATTCCTACTACTTTGAATTTATTTTTTAATAATCGTTCAGCTAACGAGGATCCAATGAAACCTGCTACGCCTGTAACTATTGCTGTTTTCATAATTTTTCATCATTCACCGTGATATTAGAATTATTAGACGCAAAAATCAGTCCATAAAACATATTTTCACATATATTCTGTATGGATTTCTCATTCTTTTTTCTACCAAAAATAGAAAATGAGATCTCTTTTCTTCCTTTCCATTGCATCATAGTTGTATCATCTGACTCACATATGCTGTTAATAATTCTTGTAGGAATATTTGATGAAGAGTTGGAATTAATCATACATGCTGAATATGTTGTTGATTTATCTGTAAAAATTGTTATTCCATAATTTTTGTCTCCAACATCAACTATACAGTTTGTTGTACCTATGCAACCTGAACTACTAATTTTTTTATTTGTTGGTTTGTCATGTGAAATTACATCATTTAAGGAAAAACTTTCTAACATTCCACCATTATGTGTTGAATAGTTAAATGATTTTTTATTAAACTTTTTTGGATCTAAATTAATTAAATTCATTCTAAATATTGATGGTCTAAACTCTTTGAAATTGAATATGTATTTTATATCTACTCTTGCTATATCTTCATAAACATAAACATCTTTTTTAATATTCATAAATGGTAACTTTGTATTACAAGATAATTTTTTTCTTATAGGATAATTTTCTAAAATTACATTTGTTTCTTGTAAATCACTAAATTTTTTACCTTTCTTATCAGAAATAAAGATCTGATTTGGTAACAAATTATTAAAATTAATTTTTTTATCTTTGGAAATTCTTTTAATATCAATTATAGGTTTTTTGCTAATATTTGGAAATGATAAATAATTTATGATACCACCTTTGTTTGATAAAGAAATTTTCACATTACTTGTTTTTGCAATATTTTTTTCATTCTTTTTTGTAAGAGAGGAAATATTATTTTTAATTAATTTAATATTAATTTTAGACTTTTTTAGAATTTTTGGTGTTAAAATTAAAGTGGTGCTTTTGATGTATCCATCTTTAAAAAATTTAATATTTTCTAATTGTGATTTAATTTTTTTATTTTTATGATAAACATTAAATCCTTTTTTCATGAATCTAGGTTTAAAATGTAATTTAATTTCAATAGGTATGTTATTCCAATCATTCCTACTATGATTATAAATTACAATATCTGAGTTTACGGCATGAATCTTTTTCTTCCTAATTTTCAGGATTTTTTTATCTAAATCTTGATTTAACGAATTGATATTTTTATTGAATAATTCAAATTTTCCCTCTTCAGTGTGAGTTCTATAATCACTACCCCAACAATCGATTAATCTCACTACACTCTCATCATCAAATGTAGAATTTTTATTTTCTAAATTGCTTAGAACATTAATTTTTTTAAATGCCTGATAACAAAGTGAATTACTTTTGCTATTATCGCGTCCACATGTGGCCCATCTGGTTACAATAGATTCTTCCTTTTTACCTAATATTGGATTTTTACCTGTGCATGTTATAATTTTATTTTTTGGTGAAATTTTTTTTAATATTTCAGAAGGAAGTAGAAATTCTATTTCATCAATATCTCTAAACTCTTTTATAATTTCATAAAATTTCATCACTTCATTACCTTTTCCAGTTAATCCTAAAACTGGATTATCATTACCAAAAATTTCCATATCTGAACCATAAAATGGAAAACAATAATTTTTTGAATGTTTTTTATTTAATACAAATCTTACATAATCTTTTTTGGAAATTTTTCCATGTATGTATTTTTGAAATGTTTGATACGCATAACGACTATTCCATATAACATTAATTTGATCATTTTTAATTTTAATTTTTGATGGAGAAAAATTTACTCTAGATATATCATTTTTCTGCATTGCTGTTTCATAAATTATCATTATATTTTTGAAACCTGAATTAAGATACAATGGTATTAGACCGTTACTAAAAACTTGTTCATGTACATAAGCAATATTTCCTTTACTAATTTTTTTAAATTCTTGTCCAGGTTTATATCCAAAATTTTTTTTGTTTATTTCTTCAGGTACTAAAGGTGAAACTATCTGTTCTTTACCAGAAAAAATAAATTCACATTTTTTTTCTTTGATTAATTTTTTAAATTCTTCAATAAATAAGGGATCAATTTTATTTATTATTGAAAGTGTATTGATGGAAAATTCGATTCCTGTTCTTAATCCAAAATTTTTTGTTGCATTTAAAATAGGCCAATAGCACAAATCAATTATATCATGATATGATTCTCTTGGTATGGAAGAATAATTTAAATTTCCATGAAAAACTGAATATAGTGATAACTTTTCCAATTTTATTCCTGTTTCTTTATTAAAAATTCAAAATTTAGACTAAACAATCTAGTTATCCCCTATTCCTAAAGCTATATAATCAATATTCATTTTCTTTTTTGAAAATATTCTTCTTGTATCTATAACTAATTTCTTTTTCATATTTTTAAAATCATTACTAACTAATTTAGTATATTCTTTCCATGGTGTCATTATTACAATACAATCTGCTTTATCAATTATTGTTGAAATTGAATCAGAATAAATTATTTTATTTTTAAAAATTAATTTGGTATTAGTAATTGCTTTTGGATCATGAACTTTAATTTTACATTTTTCTTTTAAAAGAATTTTAATTAATTTGATAGATCTTGATTCTCTTATATCATCACTGTCTTCCTTAAACGATAAACCTAGTATACCTATTTGTTTATTTTTTAGTTTACCTAATCTTTTGTTTATAATTTGAAATATTTTTTCAATTTGATTTTCATTTATTTTTTCTACTGCTTTCAGAAGGATTGGGTCTGCTCCAATTTTTGAAGAAAATTTTATCATTGTTGATAGATCTTTTGGTAAACATGAACCGCCATACCCTGGTCCTGCCTTAAGAAAATCACTGCCAATTCGTGGATCTATTCCTATGGCTTCAGCAATGTTATCAACATTAGTTCCAGCAATGTTTTGACACAGAGAAGATATCTGATTTATAAAACTAATCTTAGTCGCAAGAAATGAATTATTCGCATATTTTATCATTTCAGCAGTTTGTGAATTTGTTAAAATTATTTTAATTTTTTTTCCATACAATTTTTCATAAAATTTTTTTAATTTCTCCATAGAATTTTTTTCTGAACCTCCAATTACCACTAAATGAGGTTTTAGTGTATCATTAATTGCACTACCTTCTCTTAAAAATTCTGGATTTGTTAATATGCTAAAACCATTACCATTTTTTTTCCCAGATGTTTTTTCAATGATCTTTTGAATTTCATCTGTAGTGCCTGGAATAACTGTACTTTTAATTACGATAATTGGTTTTTGTGTTATATTTTTTAATGAATTACCTATATCCTTTGCAGCTTTCTTTAACATACTCAAATCAATATAACCATCTTTAGATTTTGGAGTACCTATTGTTAGAAATATTATGTCTGATTTTTTCAATGTATCTTTAGTATTTGTTGATATTATGAGCGATTTTGATAAGCTATTTTTTAAAAATAAATCAAGTTTTGGTTCAAAAAATGGTGCTTTATTATTTGAGATCATTTTAATTTTTTCTGGATTTGTGTCTACGCCAATAACTGGATATCCTTTTGAACCTAATACTGATGCAAAAGATAATCCAACAAAACCTAGTCCTATAATACCAATTTGCATATGAAACTAAACTTTGATTGATTAAAAAATCATACGTATCAGTAATAGGGGCTATTATAACCAAAAATTAATTTGTTTTTAGAAATTCTAAGATAGCTATTGTAGAATTTCCTTGATTTGATAGGTATTTTTTTACAAATTCTTGTCCATTTTCAATCATTTTATTTTGTGAATTATTTAAAAGAATTTCCTTGATATTTTTTTCAAGTGTATTGATATTACATTCTATACAACAATCTGATTTGAAAATTGTTGGTTTTTCTTCATCATGTCTATTTTTGGTTTGAATTACTATTGTTGGTTTTTCTAGTATAAGTGAATCTAACATTGTTGTTGAAAAATCATTCACTAAGAATATTTGACAGGATTTAATCAATTCTGATATCTTTGTATCTTTTACTACTGTTACATTTTCTCCAAAACCACTAACAATTTTTTGAATATCTCTTTCTTCTTGAAATGGATGTAGTTTAATAATCAATTTCTTTTTTAATTTGACAGAAATATTACAAACTTCTTTAATTATTTTTTCATATCCCTCTAAGTTCTTTATTGATAAATCAAAAATTTCATTTTGTTGTGGAGATGATGTTGCTAATAAAATATAATCTCCTTGAGTTTTTATTTGTAATTCACTAAATAATGAATCGTAAATTGTACTCCCCACAACATGTGTTTTTTCTCCAAATCCGCATTCTGATACATATCTTTTTGTTTCATTTCCCCATACCAAAAATTTATCTGATAAAATAGGAAAATCCCCTCCCAGAAACGTATTTCCTTCCTTCAATTCTAATGTCTCCCAATACATCCCATGTTGTAACAAAATTGTTTCAATATCATATTTTTTCGAAATTTGTAAAATAATTTGTTCATTAAAACCATTTTCTGATAATAACAAAATTGCAGAAACCTTTGAATTCTTTAATACATGATCTGTTATCTCAATCTCTTGAATTGCATCCAGAATTCTTCTTTTAGATAATTCCACAAATATTGGTTTAATCAAGTTCCAGAATGAAACATTTCTAATTGTAAAAAATTCATCAAAAAACTTTTCATTATTAAAAATTGTTTCAATATTTTTTTTAAAACTATTTTGATTATTTTTAATTTTTAATTTTATTTCTTTATCATATTCACCTGAAATGATACATCCTGATGTTTTTATGACTGAATATGATGATTTATTCCAAATATATGGTCTTCTTCTATTGAACAAAGTAAATTGTATATCATTTTTGGATGATAATTCTAATAATTTTTTATATTTTATTATATCAAATTCAGCTAACATAATTTGTTTTTTTGTAATTTTATTTTTTGAATTAAATAATTTTGAAGTTACTTTATCTGAAAGATTTTTAATTTTTTCATACGAGTCTTTTGATATTCTTAAATTAAGAGACTTTGTTAATTGAAAATCAATTTTATTATATAGTAAATCCTCTAAATTTTCTTCAACTTCTATGTAATCAATATTCTCATGAATTTGTGCTAATAATGATGAAAGTGATGATGGTGCAATAATTTTATATTTTTTATATTTTTTGCATATGTTATCTAATTCAATAACTTTTTTTAAATTTGGTAGCAAATGATAATGAAATTCTATATAAAATAATTTTCCTAAATTGATATTTTTATATTGTAAAATATCTTCAAGAGTTGAATTTTCATACCATTTTGAAAATAAAAATGATTTTTTCCATATCTCAAAATAATTTTCTGTTGTTAAAAAACTATCTGATGTAATATGTTCAATATTTTTTTTTAATAATATTTTATGTGAATCAAAATCAAGCGAAATAACTATTGAGTTTTTATTAAACTTCTTTAGTTTTGAAATATCAAAATTTGAATCAAAAAGTATTATCAAATTTTTATTATTTTCATTCAAACTTTTTTCCATTTTTTCCAATCGTAATCTAAAAATTCTATATTTTTCATTTCATTGTCGTCTGGTCTCCATGCAACATCTGCTAATGCTAACACGCTTGATGTATTTTTTGAAAGATTGATGTGCGCTGATGGTACATTTTTTGGTACATGCACAAGTATTGGTTCTTTTTCATTTGAAATGATTTCTATATAATTTCCATTTTCATCTTTAATGATGAATAATACTTCTCCATGTATACATGTGAAATAGCTATTTCGTTTAGTATGGATATGTGGACCTTTGATCTCACCTGTATTCACATTACTCACGTAAACCATTTCTGGATTTTTTTCTAAGATCTGGTCCCAATCTCTCCAAATTACTGTTAGAGAACCATTAATTTTTCCATTTGATACTGCTTTAGTATCATGTTTTTCTAATCTGATGATGAATTTTTCATTATCCATTATGAAAAAATAACTTGATTTACCAATAAAAGTTTGGACTTAATTATATTGATTCATAGAAATTGATAATGAATCATTACAAGATTTTATTAATCTAGAAAATCTGTTTATTTTATTATGAAATTATTAGTCACTGGAGGTTTAGGCTTTATTGGTAGCAATTTCATATTGAAATTATTAAAGGAATCAAGCAATTTTGAGATAATTAATGTAGATGCAGAATTACATGGAGCAGATAAAAACAATCTATCAGAAATTCAAAATAGTGAAAAATATGAATTTGTAAAAGGCAATATAACAAATAGACGATTAATGGAAGAATTAATTTCAAAATGTGATGCAGTTGTAAACTTTGCAGCAGAATCTTTTGTAGATCGTAGTATAGATAATGCAGATCCTTTTCTAGTATCTAATATTCGAGGTTCATTTACTATTCTTGATATTATAACAAAACAAAAAAAACGAATGATACAAATTTCTACTGATGAGGTATTTGGTAGCTTATCAACTGGTACTGCTACTGAAAAATCTCAACTTAATCCATCCAATCCATATGCTGCAACTAAGGCTGCTGCTGAACTTTTGATAAAATCTTATGTTAGCACACATAATTCTGATGTGATAATTACTAGATGTACTAATAATTACGGTCCACGACAATTTCCTGAAAAATTAATACCAAAAGTAATTATTTTAGCAAATCAATCTAATGAGATTCCAATTTATGGAAAAGGTGTTAACATTAGAGATTGGATTCATGTTGATGATCATTGTGATGCTGTTCTAATGGCATTACTCAACGGCAAATCTGGTGAATCCTATAATATTTCTGCAAACAACGAAGTTGATAATCTAACAATTGTAAATAAAATTCTTAAATTAATGAATAAACCCCAAAATCTAATCAAATTTGTAGAGGATAGACCTGGGCATGATCTCAGATATAGTATGGATTCTCAAAAAATATCTAATGATTTAGGATGGAAAATAAAAACCAGTTTTGATGATGGATTGAAAAATACAATTAATTGGTATCTCAATAACCCTGAAATTCTAAATAAAATTCACTTAGAAACTGTACAAGACACAACTCCTTGGAAAAGTTCTAATTAATTATCATAATATTTTGATATAATATGAAAGGAATAATTCTTCATGGAGGTCACGGAACTCGATTAAGACCACTTACTCATACTGGACCAAAACAACTTTTACCTATTGCAAATAAACCAATGTCTGAATATTGTTTAGATTCAATTAAAGAAGCAGGCATTGATGAAATTGCAATCATAATTGGTGGTGTGGGTTCAAACAAAGTTAAGGAGTATTATGGGAATGGAAAAAAATTTGGTGTAAATATAACATACATTGAACAAGATGAACCTCGAGGTATTGCTCATGCAATTAGTTTATGCAAGAAATTTGTAAATAATGAAAAATTCCTTGTTTTTCTTGGAGATAATATTATACAAAAACCTATAACAGATTTTGTTGAAAATTTCAAAAATTCAGATTATGATGCTACAGTTTTGCTCTGTGAAGTAGATAATCCAAGTAGATTTGGAATAGCAGATATTGAAAATAAAAAAATCTTAAAAATTACAGAAAAACCAAAAAATCCTTCATCAAATCTTGCAGTTACTGGAATTTACTTGCTAACGCCATTAATCTTTGAAATCATAGATAATTTGAAGCCATCTTGGCGTAATGAATTTGAAATAACAGATGCATTAGATAATTTATTGAAACAAAATAATAACATTAGTTATGAAACTATAACTGATTATTGGAAGGATACTGGAACTCCAGATGATATTTTACATGCTAATGGAGAAATCATTAAAAAAATATTAAAACGTCTTGAAAAAGGAATAGAAGATCATATAGTTGGAGAAGGTACTATAATTGAATCAAATGTAAAAATTAATGGTCTAGTTACAATTGGAGAGAATTGTCACATCTCTTCAGGTTCTTCAATTGGTCCAAATGTTAGTGTTGGTAATAATACAACTATCTTTGCATCCAGCATAGAAAATTCAATTATAATGGAAAATTGTAAAATCAATTCTACTGCAGAAATTAAAAATAGTATTATTGCAAATAATTCAGAAATTACAGACAATTCCTCAGGAGATGAAAAAATTTTCCTACTTGGGGAAGGATCAAAAATATCGTTATAAGAGAAACTTTTTGATTAGTAACAGTAAATATCTAAGTTGAAAAATTTGAAATATGAATGAACAACCATTAATCAGTATTATTGTTCTAAATTACAATGCTGGAGAATTATTGCTTAATTGTATTAATTCTATTAAAAAATCAACATATCAAAATCTAGAGATAATTGTGGTTGATAATATTTCAACGGATAAAAGTCAGGAAATATGTAAAGAAAAATATCCTGATATTAAATTAATTCAAAATAAAAAAAATTTTGGATATTGTGAAGGAAATAACATAGGTATTAGAGAAGCAAAAGGTGATTTTCTTGTTATATTAAATCCAGATACAATTGTTGAACCTAATTGGATTAATGAATTAATTTCTGCACATAATGAATTCGGAGATGGATTATATCAACCAAAAATTCTTTCATTAAATGAGACTGATATTATACAGAGTACTGGTAATATGATCCACGTCTTTGGATTTGGATTTGCTAGGGATAAAGGAAAAAAGAATATTTCAAAAGAAGAGCATATTGAAAAAATTGGTTATGCGTCTGGAACGTGTCTTTTCACTTCAAAAACTGTTTTTCAAAAAGTTGGATTGTTAGATGATTTTCTATTTTTATATCACGATGATCTAGATTTGGGTTGGCGTGCAGCACAACTTGGAATAAATTCATACTATGTACCAAAATCAAAAATATTTCATGTTGAAAGTTATTCATTAAAATGGTCATCAAAGAAATTTTATTGGTTAGAGCGAAATCGAAAATACTGTCTTCTCACTCATTTTTCTAAAAGCACATATAAAAAAATGAATCTTTCATTGATTTTAGTAGATTTGTTTGTTTGGGCATTTTACATTTCAAAAGGATTTCTTGGTGCAAAGATTAAAGCAGAATTAGATATTCGAAATAATAAGGAACTAATTGAAAAAAAATATACTGAATTAGAAAATCTCAAAATAATTTCAGATGATAAACTTATCCAAGAATTTCCTGATCAAATTTTTGTACCAACTAATGTATCACAAAACTCAATGAATACTACATTCAATTCTATATTAACTAGGCTGAGTAAAAGAGTTAAACAAAAAATTAGTTAATATTTTCTGAGATTACAACCGCAATTGCAAAGTCACTCTCATGTGAAATTGAAATAATAAATTCATATTTTTTTGATACTTTTTTTAGTTTTATGACTGGTTTTGATTTATTATATGAAATTTCAATTTGTGAAAAACCAATCTTAGTTTGGATAGACTTTGTCACTGCCTCTTTAATTGCAAATTTACCCGCAAATCTTTCATATGGATTTTTAAATTTTAAACAATATTCAATTTCTGATTCAGAAAAAATTCGTTTGTAGAAATTTTGATTTTTTTTAAAAGGTTTTTTCTTAAATTTTTGAATATTTACTATATCTATTCCAATTCCAAATATTTCAATCATCTCTTACAATTACACGACCTATTCCTGATACAATAATTTCATTATTTTGATTTTTTATTATTGATTCAATTTTTAAAATTTTTGTGGATTCACTTTTAGCAATTACCGTACCTGAAACTGTAATTGTATCATCAATGAAACATGGATTTCGAAAATTCAATGATTGGGAAAAATATAATGCATGTTTTCCTGGTAAATACATCCCCTGAATTCTGGATAATAGAGATGATAGTAACATTCCATGAACAATTCTTTTTTTGAAAATTGTTCCTTTTGCATAATTCTCATTCATATGAATTGGGCTAAAATCACCAGATATTTTTGCAAAATCATTAACTAAAGATTCAGTAATTTTTATTTGAAAATCCTTTTTTAATCCTATTTCTATTTCGTCAAAGGTATATTCTAATAATTCATCATTCATTTAATTCAACATTATGATTTTTTAGATGTTTTTTTATGTCTGCAACATTCTTAACATTTGTAATTTCTGAAATTGTAAATTTGATATTATAATGAGATTCAAGTTCATCAACAAGTATTAGGCCATTAAATGAATCCCATGATTCAATATTCTCTGGACTGGAAGAGTCATTGACATCTGATTCCGAAATTGAGAATACTTTAGCAACTATGCCATAAACCTCTTTTGACATTATTCTACTTCCATCTCCAAGTGATTTGGATATTCTACATCATTATTTAATTTATAGTTCCAATAATTTTCTTGTTTAATGAATCCAAAATCTTTCAAAAAATTTTCTGCTGGTTTATTTTTTGCAGTGTGTATGAACTCTGCCTTTACTTCTTTTACATTGTTCCTTTTTGCATCATCAATAATATGTGATAAAATTGCATCTTCAACACCTCGACCCATGACCCTACAGCTCAAAAGAAATGTGTCCAATGTCCATATGTTATTTTCTTTCTTTACAATAAATGCCCCTGTAATACCGTTATCCCCAAACTTGTCTGTTACTTGAGCGCATCCAACTAAATAATTATCATCATTGACAAATTTCTTGATATCTTCTTCTTGATATCTCCTTGTCGTTAAATTGAATTGATTAGTTTTTAAGGTAAGTTGAGAGATTCTAGGAATTGTAAACTCATTTGATTTCTTAATCTTTACTTTAATTTCTAATTGATTTAAAAACTGTTCCAAATTTGAAACTGTCTCTTTGAATTGATTACGTTGTCTTTGCTGTGCATACATTTCTCCTCTCTTTGAATCCTCTTCTGTATTCTGTAATACATTGAAATCATTAAGATCTGTTAGTATTTCTGTATATTGAGATGGATCCTTTGGCAAATCAATAGTCAACACTTCTGGAAATTCATTTCTTATTCTTTCTTGATTTAATTTATCATCATCAAAAAAAACCATACTATTGAATCCAATATTAATTTCCTCTGAAATATCAACTAAATTTTGAGCTTTATCATTCCAATTAATTTTGATACTGGCAAAATGTTTTTCTCTTAATATCATATCTGGATGTTCTTTAATTACTTTAATTGCATCATCTAAATTATTTTTACTATTAATTGCAAGAATAATTCCTTGTTGCCATAATGATAAAAGTTGTTTTTGAAATTCTACAAATGCTTTTCCATTTGATGAATGTCCAAGTTCTATCCCATCAAATCCATCTTCACCTACAATTCCACCCCATAATGTGTTATCAAGATCTAACACAATACATTTTTTGTTAAGACCTAAAATTGGTTTGATATATCCAATTAAATCATTAGCAAAAAATGGAATATAATCAAATGCAATTTTTATGTCTCCAAGAAAAAATTGTTTATAATTAAAAATATTTTTTTCACCATGTTTTACCACGAATTGATTATAATCGAAAATAAATATAGAATTTTTTACTTTTACAAAATTAACTAATTTTTTATTTAATTCGTTTATCATCTCGTGAAATCCAAAATCAGATTTATTTTCAATTATTCCAATTGAAGAAAAATACGGAATATGAAAATTACATATTACTAATTTTTTATTTAATTTCTCTTGGAAAATCTCTATCAGATTTTTTATTTCTCCAAATTTTTCATCAACTATTTCTCTACGTTTTTTATCTGATACTGAATATGGATTATGAAATAAATCTCCAAGAATTGTTCTATTATCAATTATTAAAAATGTAATATCTGGTTCAAATTTGTATAATCCACTTTCTGAATTAAGAATTTCTTGATTATATTGATTATAGTTTCCTATGTATGATTCGTAATCAATATTTTGCTCTGAACATTTTACCTTAAGACATTCATCTAATCCATTTAACGTGAAACTCCCAAGAATTCCAACCTTAATCTTTTTCTCATTTTTTGAAATATTGATATTTTTAGCTAATGATAGGTATTCTGATAGTTTTTTTTCCATTTATTCACTAAATTTCAATTTCAACAATAAATCTTGTGTAGGAAACTTCAGTCATCTAATGAAAATGTCTCATTCTTATGATTATGAAGAGAAATATCATTATTGGTAAAAAGATCATCAATTTTTTATCAGTAAGCTTTAGAAGCAAAAATCAAACGAAATTTGTATGAGTGATGAAAATGATGCTTTCCCAATAAATGAGAAAGAAGTAATGGAATACTATGGTTATTCTGGAAGTTTTGGCCGTCTTAAGATTAAATTAAAATTTTTACGAAGTTGGATTCTTCATTCTCTATCATATTCTTCCCCAAGTTCAAATTTTTCAATTCAGATGCAAAAAGCACGTGGTGTTAAAATTGGAAAAAACTGTCATTTTAACCCATATGTCTTAATTGATCTTATCTATCCACAAATGGTAGAAATTGGTAATAATGTTACTCTTGGTTCAAATTCAATGATATTTGCACATAGTAATCCATCTGCAAATCTTTTTTTAAAACAAGGTGAATTTCCTAGAAAAATTTCAAAAGTTAAAATAAAATCTGGCGCAGTAATTAATCCTGGTGCAATAATTATTGCTGGTGTAACTGTTGGAGAAAATTCTATAATATCTCCAAGAAGTGTTGTCACACAAGATATTCCAGATTATTGTATTGCAATAGGCAACCCTGCAAGAGTTGTAAAAAAAATAAATCATTAATAGATTATAATGAATATTTTAGGAATTGATTTTGAGGATTGGTATCATCCACAATTAGTTCAACCATACATTACAACAGAGAAAAAACCAACAATGTTTCAAGGTATGGATAAAATTTTAGAATTATTAAATAAAAATGAAACATCAGCAACATTTTTTTTAGTTGGTGAACTTCTTTATGACAACCCTGAATTACTTGATAAGATAATTGATAATGGTCATGAAATTGCTTTTCATACTATGCATCATGACCGATTAGATTCATCAAATTTTTCTGAAAAATTTGATGATGAGTTAGATGAATTTGATAACTTATCCGATGGAAAATCAAAAGGTTTCCGTGCTCCAACTTTTTCTCTTAATCAAAATAGTTCTTGGCTTATTGATAAATTAGAAAAACATCATTATGTTTATGATAGTAGTATTGTTCCTGCAAAATCAGATCTTTACGGAATGCCTACTGCACAAGAAGGTCCATATAAAATCAGTCAAAATTCTCTAGACAAAAATGACATTAATGGCAAAATAATTGAATTTCCGCTAGCCATAAAGAAATTCTTTGGAAAAAAAATCCCTGCTGCGGGTGGATTTTATCTTCGTTCTTTGCCTATGAAAATCACAAAAAATACAATAAAAAATTATGAAAAAAATAACATTCCTGCAACATTTTTCATTCATTCATGGGAGTTAACTCCTGAATTTATGCCTAACATCGCACTTCCATTTAAACCGAATTTTGTGACTTTTCATAATATCAAAAAAGCATATTCACGAATGAATGAATTATTGGAAAATTTTGATTTTACATCTTTTGAGAATTATATGGAAACAAATTCATTATGAACTTTTTATCTTTTATGCCGAATCCTTTTTTACTAAAAATGGAGAATTAATTAAAAGAAAAATTTCCTAATTAGCA
>Ga0066836_10000265_pt1 | contig 23842 bp, 23 predicted proteins | sample ETNtaG_18_FD_71568 | JGI IMG/M metagenome (GOLD analysis project Ga0066836, IMG submission 71568) | Marine microbial and viral communities from oxygen minimum zone, Eastern Pacific Ocean - ETNP201302SV91 | ecosystem: Environmental > Aquatic > Marine > Oceanic | place: Pacific Ocean: Eastern... | reverse complement strand
GACCGACCCTTCTTTTGCTGGACAAGTTCTGACCTTCACCTATCCATTAATTGGAAATTATGGGATTCATCCAGGGATTAGTGAATCATCGGGAGTCTGGCCGCGTGGGGTGGTGGTACGTCATGCAATGAAGAATCCAGATCATAGGAATTCAATTGCGAGTATTGGAGATTTTTTGGCAATAAATGGTGTTCCTGGAATTGAGAATGTTGACACGCGTGCAATCACTAGAAGAGTTCGAGAACACGGGTGTGTACTTTGCGTATTTGGACCAATAGATGACGAGAACAAGATGCGAGCACACCTTGAAAGCATGTCTTCACCGGATTTAGATGATTTAGTAGATGAAGTTTCTATCGGTGAAGCATTAATTGTAAATGAGGGAGCTACTGATGACCTTGGTAGCCCATTACCGCGTATTGCTGCTCTTGATTGCGGGATAAAATACAACATTTTGCGTAGTTTATGCTGTTATTTTGAAGTGATCTGGTGTCCTCCTGAAACAACTATTGAACAAATACGTAGTTATGGGGCAGTCGCTTTGTTTTGTTCTAATGGGCCAGGTGATCCAGCCCATCCAGGTAAAGCAACAAATGCCCGAAATACTCTTGCTGAAGCAGTAAAGATTGGTCTACCGGTGATGGGTATCTGTTTAGGTCACCAGTTACTTGGATTAGCAAGCGGACTTCAGACTTACAAGATGCGCTATGGGCACCGTGGTGCGAATCAGCCATGCCTAGATTTAGAGAGTGGAAGGGTTTGGATTACTAGCCAAAATCATGGTTTTGCAGTAGCAGACCCTGATGCAGGGATGCTTGCTGCTCATCCTTCAGGAGCTTGTTCACCACTCGGGGAAAACCAGCATGGTGTTGAAGCAAAGGTACGTTTTGTTAATGCCAATGATCGTACAGTAGAAGGATTAGATTTGGTCGATAGACCTGCATTCACCGTTCAGTTCCACCCTGAAGCCTGCCCTGGGCCTCATGACGCGTACCCTCTGTTTGAAAGATTTAGAACGATGGTCGATTCATATTATGGAGGCGATTTGTAATGCCTCGAAGAGAGGATATAAACTCGATATTGGTATTGGGTAGTGGTCCAATTAAGATTGGTCAAGCAGCGGAGTTTGACTTTTCAGGGTCGCAAGCAGTCCGTGCATTAAGGGAAGATGGATACAAAGTAATCTTGGTCAACTCCAATCCTGCAACAATTCAAAACGACCCTGAAATGGCAGATGTTGTATACATAGAACCGCTACTCCCTGACTCGATTAAGCGTATAATCGAAATCGAAAAACCAGACGCATTACTGGCAGGAATGGGCGGACAAACCGCACTGAATATCGCTAGTGAACTGGCTCATACTGGAATCCTTGATGAATTGGGAGTAGAACTGATTGGCTCAGACCTAGATGCGATAGATAAGGCAGAAGATAGAGATTTATTCAACCAAGTTTGCTTGGACATCGATTTACCAATCTCTGATGCATCCGCTTGTAATTCGATGGATGAGGTCTTAGCGGCTGCAGATTCAATAAATTCTTGGCCGTTGTTGATTAGACCCGCATTTACTCTTGGGGGATTGGGTGGAGGTACCGCTTGGAATACCGGTGAACTTGTTGAAATCGCCACACTTGGATTAAGAAATTCTAGAATTGGACAGGTATTGATTGAAGAATCCATATTGGGATGGCAGGAATATGAGTACGAGGTTATTCGTGATTCATCGGATAACTGTATTATCGTCTGTACGATGGAAAATATAGACCCAATGGGCGTTCATACTGGTGAATCTACCGTAGTTGCTCCGGTCCAATCTCTTTCTGACCGAGATCATATGGAGTTGCGTGACATGTCACTCTCCTTGATACGAGCATTGAATATTAAGGGTGGATGTAATGTTCAGTTTGCAGTAAATCAATCTACTGGAGAGGTTAGAGTTATAGAAGTAAATCCTAGAGTTTCTCGCTCTTCAGCACTGGCTTCCAAAGCTACAGGGTATCCGATTGCTCGCATGGCTGCAAAAATCGCTGTAGGTTATACCCTTGATGAACTTCCAAACCCGATTACTGGTGAAGGTACAACTGCTGCTTTTGAACCTACATTAGATTACTGTGTTGTAAAGATTCCAAGATGGCCATTTGATAAATTTAGAACTGCCAATAGAACTCTTGGTACTTCGATGAAGTCGACAGGAGAAGTGATGGCAATCGGTCGTTGTTTTGAGGAAGCATTCTTGAAAGCGTGGGCATCACTCGAGCAAGGTGCCCATTATCCTAGACCTTTGACTAGAGCAGATGAATCTGAAGGTGAAGGTATGGTTGAGAGGGCTAATGAAACATTACCCGATTCTACATTGGTTGATTGGTTAAGAATTGCTACAGATCGTAGAATGGGTGCGGTAATTGAGGCGTTTAGAAGAGGTTGGAGTATAGAGAAGGTGCACGAAATAACTCGTATAACCCGTTGGTTCCTTTATGGATTCCAAAATTTGGCATCGATAGAAAATGAAATTATTGCCACATCTTGTAGGCCTTCTGATTTGTCTAGTTCTCAGTTGCGCCGATGGAAATCGCATGGATTTAGCGATAGTCACATCGCAGATGCACTGTTAGGATTCCCTCCACTAGCACTGAAAGGTGTTTCTCCAGAAAATAATGAACAAGCAGTGATGTTACAGCGACATAGTAAGAAGGTACATCCAATCTATCGGATGGTTGATTCTTGTGCTGCTGAGTTTGCAGCCAAGACTCCATACTACTATTCTACATATGAGCAAAGTGGTGATAACGTCCTCGACATACTACCTAATATAGAATCTAGAACCAAAACTCGCCAGGTAGTAATTGGCTCAGGACCTATACGTATCGGCCAAGGAATAGAGTTTGATTATGGCTGTGTTCATGCTGTTAAAGCGATTAGAGAAGCTGAAATGGATGCAATCTTGATAAATAACAATCCTGAAACCGTTTCAACCGATTTCGACACCTCTGACCGGTTATATTTCGAACCATTGACTTTGGAATGTGTTACAGAAGTAATTCTTCGTGAACGCGCATATGGTATTTTGTTACAATTTGGTGGACAAACCGCAATCAATTTAGCGCTTCCACTTGAGGGCCTTCTACCTAGTTTGAATCTTGATTTGAAAATACTGGGGACAAACTGTGACTCGATAGATGAAGCAAGCGATCGAGAGAGGTTCGAAGCATTCGCTAAAAGAATAAATCTTCAAATGCCACGTGGAGCAACTGGAACTTCAGCCAGTGATGTAAGAAATGCTGTAGAGCAAATAGGATTCCCCGTTCTAATTCGACCTTCCTATGTTTTGGGTGGAAGAGGAATGGAGATACTTGCCAATCAAACTCAGTTAGATGCTTATCTTGAAGAAGCCTATTTGGCACCAGATAAGCCCTTGCTTGTAGATGAATATCTCGGTCATGCAATCGAATTAGACGTTGATGCTGCTTGTGATGGAACAGAGGTGCTAATTGGTGCTGTCATGGAACATCTAGAGGAAGCAGGCATACATTCAGGCGATTCAACTTGTTTTATCCCTACACAAAATATTAGCGAAGAAATGATTGAAAGAGTTAAGATTCAAACTAGGAATATCGGCTTAGGTTTGGGAATAAAAGGATGCTACAATATTCAGTTTGCAATCCAGGGTGATAATTTGTATTGTTTAGAAGTAAATCCAAGAAGTAGTCGCACAGTTCCATTTGTTGCAAAGGCGACTGGAGTTCCAATGGCAAAAATTGCTGCTAAAGTTACATTGGGAATTAATTTGGCTCAGCAAGAAATTCCCGAACCAACCAGTGGCCACGTGGCCGTAAAAGCTCCAGTTTTCCCATTCATCAAATTACAGGGACTGGACCCTGCTCCTGGGCCTGAAATGAAATCTACAGGTGAAGTGTATGGTTCTGATTTAAGGGCTGATGTTGCTTACCTTAAGGCAAGATTAGCAACTGAGATACCAGTTGCCAAATCAGGTGGTGCATATCTCACAGTTCGTGATGAGGATAAAGAAAATTTAGTCCCGATAGCCGAAAAATTACAGGATCTAGGTTTCACAATATATGCAACACACGGAACTTCAGATATCCTGCGCGCCAATAATTTGGAGGTGCAAACCGTTTACAGAATTGCAGAACGACAACATCCTGATGCACTAGACTTAATGCGTAAAGGAGAGGTTTCTTTCATAGTAAATGTTCCAACAATCAGCGGTGGTGCTGTTAGAGACGGTAATGTGATGAGGAGATTGGCAGTAGAGATGAATATTCCATTTGTAACTACAATGAGCGGTGCTGCAATGGAAGTTGCTGCGATTAAAGCAGGGATGGAATTAGAAATACAGCCGATGCGCCTAACAGTGAATTACTGAGGTTAGCATGCGTCATATGCTTCGATAATATATTGTGTCAGAGGGCTTGTCCACGCCAATTCACTGATTCCATCTTTACCTTCAGCGGAATATACCCTTACTACGTCCTGAACTCTAACATTTCCTTCGCTTGAACGAGCAACTATTGTTTTTGGTTTTGGTACTTTACCGGTCCCATGTGGGTCATAAATCGTATCTAATGCTTCTGCTAAGAACCAATCAGCCTTATCAGCAGGATCTCCCTCGAATTTCTTTGAAGGTCTCTTAGCACCGCCAAATAATCCTCCTGACTTTTTCTTTGGAGTTGTTGCATTACTCTTTTTAGGGCTGCTCTTTTTATCGGCAGCCTTCTTCTTATCTTCCTTCTTTTCATTGCCCTTGGAAGCAACAGACATACCCTCGCTATCCTTTTCCATTTCAGAACGGATATCCTTCTCAAGTCTTTTTCGAATCTTCTTTTCCAAGGCCTTTTCATCGACCTTTTTGTTATCCGAATTCATTGTCTCTATAACCGTTAGATAATGCGATGCCACTTGGATTAGTGCAGTTTCCATTGAAGCTTCTAATTGCATAGAAACAACATCGCCAGAAGAATCTCGCCATTTTCGCCATTGCAACATTGTATTAGCATGAATATCAGAACCGCATTTCGGACAGAAAGATCTCTTTGGAGGTTTTAGAACTGGAATCGCACGCATAGCTTCTGGGTCGATTCCTTCATGTTCTCCACTTGCAACATCATGAATATGAGTAGATGCTTCCATCCCAAGGTTCATCGCATCACGGAACAAACCATCTGTGAGGTCTAGAGTTCCCTTTTGGACCAATGTCCAACCATCGGTTCCACGGACTGTAGCTCTGACAGCAGCAGAAGCAGCGGGAGATTCTCCAAATATGTGGTCCTTGAATGATTTACCAGCGTCTTCATCATCTTCATCTTCAACTTCGACACTATCCTCATCGCCATCAGCAGGTGCAGCGATTCCCATCAAAATCGGGTTAGCGCCTTCCTCGACCTTTGCAATCATATCGAATTTCTCAGCCATTGAGAGGTCATCACGAAGTCTAATCGCATCTTTCAACTGGTTCAAATCATGCCCAGTTGCAGTGATTGGACCGTGTACTGTGAGGTCATTACCACAGGATAGGCAGAACTTCGCAGCTGGCTCGACCGCAGCCTCACAACTTGGACAATATACGCCCGCCATGTCATACGAGATTGGTTAGACCCCTTTCAATGGAACGGTCAAATTGGGTGGCAAGACCCCCGAAGGGGGTTCTGTTAGGTTCATCCGAGAAGACTTAGAATATGCTCACGTTTTAGTTCAGCTAAAATCGGGGCTAAGCGCGGTCCTTTTTCACTACCAAGTATTGCCAAATACAGTGTCCTGTAACCTTCTTTCATGATAATCTCGTTTTCTTTGAAAGCAGAACTAATCGCATTTGAGATTCCAGAAATAGTCCATTCGCAATCAGACATTTTTTCGGCCAAAGCATTGGTGATCCTAGTGTCTAGGCCGTTAGTGATTTCTGTTCTGACAGTAATTCGTAATTCTTGAGGGAAATGAGGACCTTCTATCCAATTTTTCATTCTGGAAAGTCTTTGACCAATGCCTTCTCCATATGTTGAAATTATTTCTTCTTTACTTTTCACTTGGGCTAGCATAGCCAGATGTCTAAATGAGATTGGTGAGTTTAACATATCTCCAATACTACTCATGTTTAAGGTTCCTATTCCATCTTCAATAGCCACTCTTTGCCGCCTTGTAAGTTCCTGATTACTTAGTTCCTGTTCTAGGTTTCTAGCAGACAATCTCTCATATTCATCAGCTAATTCAACCAAAGACATTCCCGCATCAAATTCTATTGCTTTTTTCGGTTTCGATGCAGCGATTAGGTAACGGAGAATTTCGGGTGGTACGAGTTCCAAAGCTTCTAGAGGTCCAATGGTATTGCCTGTCGATGAGGACATAGCACCCTTGCCTTTGAGAGAAATCCATTCATATGTCATCGGATAAGCAGGTATGTCTCCAAATAGAGCGGAGATCTCCTTACCTGTGTCGTAAGACCCTCCTGATGCGCCATGGTCTTTTCCAAATGGTTCACAAGTGATTCCAATCCATCCCCAGCGAGCAGGCCAATCAACTCTCCAAGGAAGTTTTCCTTCTGCCTTATTTAGATCTGATTTTCCAGGAACTCCATTTTGTTCCCAATGCACATACGGCCATTCAAAGCCAGTAACAGTAACTCCATCCAAACTTCCATCATGGCCAAATGGATTGTATGGAAACCAATCCTCCGCTAACTCACGACCGCTAACGCGTTCAATAATTTCCCTTATTTCCTCAGATTTTTCACAAGCAATTTTAGCTCTTTCAGCAAATTGGCCGGTTGAATATGATGTGTAATTATCTATAATTCGTGGCTTTACTCCAATTTGCTCTAAGGCTTTTAGGAAAGGATTGAGAAAATATTCGGAATATTTCATTCCACCATCACTTGGGTTTCCATTTTCATCTGGAGCTGGAATCGTAGCAAGAGGATGACCGATATATTTCTGATATTCATCACTGAGAAAAGGGTAGACCTTTCTAAGCGGGTCTGCTGAATCTACAATAAAAACAGATTCAGCATCAAGTCCACGATTCTTACATGCCCGAGTGACCATATCGCCAGTTAATATTTCACGAAGATGTCCGATATGAAATTCTCCACTAGGGGTAATTCCTGAAGCGATTAGATGTTTTTTGCCTTTCTTTTCAAGGGCTTGTGCTATAACATCCGCCCAGTGCACGTAATTCACCTCAAACTACTGCTGCTCTAATCAGTCCCCTTAATGGAACACCTTCGATTTCATTACGCACAGTTTTGTTCACCAGGACCATACAAAGTAAAACTTCAGCACCTGCTTCACGCATTGCTTGAATTGTTCTCTTCATAGTAACTCCAGTCGAAAGAACATCATCAACAATCACTATTCTTTTACCAGAGACTTGTCCATATTTGTTTGAAAGTGAACCGTGGCCGGGTGCACCATCCACATTACGATGGATAGCAATTTCACATCCAAGTTGGTTCGCTACTTCATTAGCAAATAGCACTCCATTAATCGAAATACCAACTACGGTATCTATGTCGTCTCCACATTCTTCAGATGCTACATCAGCCATAATTGCACCAGTAGCTGCAATTCTTTGAGGCCTTACCCCAATAGTTCGCCATCCAATGCTAACGTCTAGTGGCTTTTCTTCGCCACCACTGCCCGCAAGAAGCCAAGCTATAGTATCCTGCGATAATGATAATTCATCTGCAATCTGCTGGGAGTTAAGTCCCTCTTTACGCAGATTGCCCGCTAATGTTCGAAGTTCTTCGATACTCATTCCGGTGTCCATGATATTGTTCGAGATGTCCAAAGGACATCAACCCATCGTCGAAAGTTTGGTCAAGATGGCGGAAACCCTCAAATGAGTCCGACACGGCGCTTGTTTGGATGGCAGACTTTGATTATGAGGAATTACTTGACCGCGCCAGGTCAAATATTCCCGAGGAAATCTCCAATAGAGCACGATGGAGTTTGCCTTCTCCACAAATTATGATCGAAGGTTCTAACACAATTTTTCGTAATTTTATCGAGGTCGTAAGCCATATGGAGAGAGATGAAAACCATGTATATCAATTTCTTTTGAATGAGTTAGGGACTTCTGGTTCAAGAGATGGCCCTCGTGCTAGATTCAAAGGTCGAATACCTCCAAAGCGTCTGAAGAAGACAATTGTAAACTATGTCAACACATATGTCAAATGCACTCAATGTGGCGCTCCTGATACTAATTTCATGAAAGAAGACAGGACTACTTTACTGAAGTGTCAGGCCTGTGGTGCTACTCGACCTGTAAAGTTGTGAACCGCTCAAGGAAGGAAAAATCTGATTTCAGATTTTGGCTTTTTATTTCTATGTGGTATCACATCTGGATAGCCGGCTTTAATCAGTCCAATAATTCTCTCTTCGGAATCAGAAATATCTAATGCCTTGTAGGTTTCTTGATGCCTTGTAATCGAACCAGTGCTCCATTGTGAACCTATTCCTTGGTCCCATAATGATAGCACTAGGTTGTGTAAAGCACAAACAGTTGCTGCATAATCTTCTTCTTGCCTGAAAGAATCACCTGGAGTGAGTTTTGATGTTACAGCGATAAGTACAGGTGGGGACGTTATTTTCTTTTTTGCCCTTTCAATCAACTGCTCACTCATCATCTCTTCTGAATCTAAGATTTTTTCTTTAGCTAAATGCTCTACAGTAGGGATGATTGCATTCCTTGTATCAGGTCCCATTACATAGAATCTCCATGGATGTGTTTGTTTATGACATGGAGCGAAACGTGCTGCTTCAAAAGCAATTTCTAAACAATCGTTTGCGACTTCTTTATCTATAAAACGGAATACTGACCTTCGACTAATCAGGTTTTCCTGTACTTCTGACAAAATATTCAACTCGATTATAAATGGTCTATCTTTGATGCCAGAACAAAATCGGACTCTGTTAATCCATCTATTTTGTGAGTCCAGATTATCACCTTTACACGTCCCCATCCTAATTCGAAATCTGCATGATGGAATTCTTGTTCACAGAGATTTCCTGCTTGATTTACAAATTGTAGGGCTGTTGCAAAGTCCTCAAACCTCCATGTTCTTTGCAAATGATGTTGCTCAACAACTTCCCAACAATCATCTAATTGTGATATTAGAGATTCTATATCTGTAGAATTGAGAGGAGGTATTCCTCCCTCACATGGAACACACTTTTTCTCATGAAGAGACAAAATCTCAACCCCAAAGGTGTGAATCATCAATACCCTTAGTCTTCTTTTCCACCTTTTCATGGAGTTTTGAACGACGTTTTTGATCTTCTCTTTCAAACTCAAGTAATTCGGCATCATCGATATATGCAGGTCGAGTATGTGCGATTAGTTTGACTCTAACAATTACGTCTCTAGCCAAATAGATATGCTCGCCATCTGTACTCAGTATCTCTAGAGAGGTTTTACCGCTCGAAAGTAAACGACCTCGTAACCACAAGTCTTCTCCTTCGCTCATAGCTCTTGCGTCCAATTGAATTTCAACTAGATCATCTCGGCGTAAACCATGCCTTCTTTCCATTAGGTCACCTGAAATGATTGAGTCGATACCATCTAAATCAGGAGAACCAAGATCTTCCCACATAATTTGAGCCCATTCGGGTAATTCTATGCCAGCCATAACAGTGTCACGCACTACTAGTTCTAATGTCTGACGATTGGTTTATTCTAATTTCAAATACGATTTATCGTATAATCTCTCTAATTATCCGTCTATTTGAAGAAGCAATGGCTCGCCCAGCAGATTGGAGGAGTACCCATGAAGGTGGTTTGGCGTGATTTGATTACAGTCCTTACCGAGGAGGAAGTTCTCGATAAGTCATTTAGCCGAGGAAAGAAAGCGGCTGATAGAGTCGACGATCCAGTAAAGGTTTTCCGAGTGCGTAAGCAACTGGTAAGAATGGTACAGACCTCTTCAGATGTCGCGGCACAATATTTGGAAGATACGATGAAAGCATGGCCAAGTCTAGACCAAATGCCATTATTCGATAAGTCGATGGTTGATGCTTGTGTTGGTTGTGATGATTATCGTCATCATCTGTCGATGCTAGGATGGGGTTGCAAGCAGATCAGAAAAATCTCAAAACAAAACTCTGCTAAGATTATTAGAACCGCACGTTTTGAAATAATGCATGATGCAAGAAAGGAAGCATATGGAAGGATTTCTAGTATTCTGCGTAGAGTTGGACCTTCTCTTGATTGGTTACATGAAAGTAGGATGATACTTCGTAAACTACCAGTTATCGACTCATTGTGCCCTACAATCGTTGTCTGTGGTGCTCCAAATGTTGGTAAGTCAGCATTTATATCGGCACTTTCCTCGGGAAATATGGAGATTAACCATTATCCGTTCACAACTAAAAGATTGCATGTTGGACATTTTACTCATCGAAGAGTTCCTCATCAGATGGTTGACACGCCTGGTCTTTTGGACCGGCCAATGCATGATAGAAATGCGATAGAGATGCAAGCGATTGCTGCGATAGAGCACATCGGAACTATCTGTATCTTTTTGATGGATATTACAGAAGACAGTGGAACTTCGGTAGAAGAGCAGAATAATCTATTGGATGAAGTCAAAGAATTGTTACCAGAAATAGATATAATCGTAGTTGTATCTAAAGGTGATTTGATGCAACCACTTCCCGCAAATTGGGATGAGGTGAAGCAGGCTGAGGAATCATGGGATGGTGAAGGAGAACCGGAATTACCAATTCTCCTAGACGAGGAAGGTTGTGTTACAATCTCTTCATTGAAGGGAGTTGGTGTTGAATCATTGCGCTTAGAACTTGTGCGAAGGTGTAAGGCAAATATGGTAAATGACCCTCTTTCATTACCCGACGGATGGCATCGTAGTGATTAACCGCCGCCATACCCTAGGAGAGAGAGGAAAATTGGAGCAACTACAGCTGCAAAGAATACAAAAAACATGATTCGCATCATTTTGTCATTTTTCTGATTCTTTTCATTTTTAGCAATACATTCTGCTGATTTACAGACACGTGGGTCAGTTTTAACATCGATATTGATGCTACAAATCTTGCAGTGTTTGTGTGATGTCATATTGTTAGAGGTTCTTGGTCTAGACCCACCCTTTTTTGCTGTTCTTTCTTTTACTGCATTTGCATCTACCATTCTAATCACTCCGGTCTAATCAATGTGCCAATAAATGGCCTACCTTCAATGGCATCTTCGAGAAGGTCGACCTTCCGTCCATCTAATACCGCCATTTTCAATTTTGATTCGATTGCTAACTTCACCGCTATCGGGTCCACTGCTGAACTAGCACCAGCTTCAAGATGCTCTGTGCCTGTAATCTTAGCCAAATCTCTCAAAGTCATTTCTTCAATAGCCTTTGCATCATCATTAAGTCTAGGGTCGCTATCGTAAACATGAGAGACATTAGTTGCTATTATACAGTGCTCAGCACCCGTTTCTATAGCCAAAGAAACCGCTACAGCATCGGTTGTATGACCCGGATTGGTTCCACCCATTACAACGATATGATGTTTGGAGAGTAAATCAGCGGCTTCTTGGGTATTAGTCGGAATAATAGGGCATACATCACAGCCAATCTCAATTAGCGATTGCTGTATGATGGTTGCATTCAATCTAGTCGCAGAGATGCCAACCATATCCAGACTATGCCGGTCTGTGAAAGAAGAGCGGGCTAGAGTAATGGCTTCCCTAGCAGGCAAGCCTCCTCCGACAACCATCCCGAGGCGATGTTGATTCCCTTCTAGATGTACTGCTAGTTGCCTTAATTGGCCAAACCAAGCTGAACGATCAGCGGCTTCTTCAGGTCTAAGAAGTGAGCCTCCGATGGCTACAATATGCGTGGTCATCAAACCCCGGTTAACTAGACCATTGATGATGGTTGCCGTGCAAAAGCCTTGAAGGGGGCCGACTCGGCCCTCATGATAGGAGGCGAAGGATTGTCCGAGGAAGCAGAACTGGCTACACGGAGATTAAAACTCAAGTTAGCACTTGAAGATCTTCGTGAGATGAAAGGATATGGGACCGAACTTGTCACTGTAATAATTCCTCCAGACCGCCAGGTAAGCGATGCTCGTCAGATGCTGCAAAACGAGCATGGGCAAGCAGCCAACATAAAATCTAAATCAACTAAGAAAAACGTACAGGGTGCTATTGAATCAGCAATTTCTGCATTGTCTAAATGCAGAGATGCTGGAGAAAACGGAATTGCACTTTTCACCGGTTCTATTATTGTTGGAAACAATAAGACTAGACATATTACTGTCATTGTTGATGACCCTCCTAAGCCGTTATTATCTTTCAGATACCGTTGTGATTCTAGATTTGAACTCACGCAGTTGGAAGATATGTTAATCGATAAAAAGTCGTATGGATTATTTGTTATCGACCGTGCAGAGGCAGCATATGGGATCGCTTCAGGCAAGCGTATTCATGTACAGGAATTTTTGGTTTCAAACATTATGGGCAAGCATCGTCAAGGTGGTCAATCTGCACAACGTTTCGAACGATTGATCGAAGAAGCAGCACATAATTTCTTCAAAAGAGCCACAGAGCACGCATGTAATTACTGGTTACCAGAACTTGAAAACATTCAAGCGATCATAATTGGGGGGCCTGGCGCAACTAAGGATTTTGTAGTAAAAAATGATTATTTTCATCATGAAGTGGCAAAGAAGATTGCTAAGACTACCTTTGATGTTGGCTATTCAAATGAAAGCGGAGTAAGAGAATTGGTTGACAATGCTGGCGGATTGATGGGAGAAATAGAATTAGATTCTGAGAGAAAAAAAGTCACTGAGTTTTTAGAAGAACTAGTAAGGCCGAGTCCAAAAGCGACATATGGTGAAATGATGATCAGAAGAGCATTGGAGCAGGGTGCTGTTTCAAAACTATTGATAAGCGAAGGCATGCGCAAAAATGTGGTTGAAATAAAGTGCAATTCTTGTGGTCACGAATACACGAAAACCATTGGTAGAGTTTCGGCATTACCTCCTTGCCCCGAATGTAAGAAAGATGGAGATAATTTGGAAGAACTCGACTCTACTTCATTGATTGATGAGTTTTCATTACTTGCAGCAAAAGCACGCTCTGAGGTATATTTCATTTCACTAGATACAGAAGAAGGAGCACAATTACACTCTGGATTTGGCGGATTAGCAGCGGTGCTTAGATATCCGATCTGAGGTGGTAAAATGCAGATACTAAGAGAATTGGTTGAACCACTTATACAGGCCGCCCTAAATGAACTTGGGATAGAAGGAGATTTTTGGCGCAAAGCGTTAGGGCCTAGCCGTGAAAAGGCGCAAGGTGACTTATCGCTTCCATGCTTCCCATTTGCTAAGCAACTTGGTAAAAATCCCGTAGTTATCGCTGAAGAATTATCTGAAATGCTTGCTGATAAGGTAGATTCTAATGCAGTAGGTGGATATCTCAACTTCAAATCAGATCCTAATTGGCTTTGTAACGAAGTTCTATCAGGTTCTATCAAAGAAGAAACATGTGATGTATTGATCGAACACACAAGTGCAAACCCAAACGGTCCTTTTCACGTAGGTAGGGCTCGCAATGCCATACTTGGCGATACTTTAGTTCGTCTAAATCGGCTTTATGGTAACAATACCCGTGCTGAATATTATGTCGATGACATGGGTAAACAAGTAGCTATTCTTGCTTGGGCATTGCAAAACCTTGACACGGATAGAGTAGATGAAATACTACAGGACAGCGAAGGGATAAATCCTCGCTGGAGGGGTAAACCAGACCATGAAACAGTAAGGTGGTATCAAGCAGCCCAATCATTACGCACAAGTGGAGGCGACTCTTCTATAGAGGATGAAATCGGTAAATTAGTCCATGCTTCAGAAAACGGTGATGATAGCGTATTAGTGCAATTCGAATCCGCTTACAAACCGGTTTTAGATGGAATGCTGATTACTCTATCTCGCCTGGGGATAGAATTTGACACCTTCACAAAAGAATCTAAGTTTGTAGTAGATGGCTCGGTTGCTAAACTCATGAACAAGTTGGAGCAGCTGGAGATTCACGATACCGCTGAAAATGGTGCACATTTTCTTGATTTGGGCCAGAGGGGATTGAAGGGTAAAACCGAATTCTTCTATCAGAGAAGTGACGGTTCTTCCTTGTATGCTACTAGGGATATTGCTTATCATATGTGGAAATGGAAGCAATGCAGCAAACTAATCAATGTCTTAGGAGAAGATCACAAACTGCAAGCAAAGCAGGTTGGAATGACTTTACAAGAGTTAGATGAAAAAGTACCAGATGTCATGTTTTATGCATTCATCAAACTACCAGAAGGTAAGATGAGTACCCGTCAAGGCAATGTAGTATTTATGGATGATTTGTTAGAAGAAGCAAAGGCTCATGCAGCAAATGTTGTGAGAGAATTGAGACCCGGTATCGATGAAGAGCAAGTCGAAATAATCTCAGAGGCTGTTGGTGTTTCAGCAGTTCGATTTAATATAGTGAAAGTTAGCCCTGACAAGGGTTTCACTTTCCGTTGGGAAGAGGCACTTTCCTTTGAGGGGGAGTCAGCACCTTTCATAATGTACTCTCACACAAGGGCATGTTCTATAGCAAAAAGAATAGATAGAGCCCCTGGTGATTATGAGGTTTCTGAGATTGTAGAATCTGTATATGAATTGTTACGAGTTATGGCTACAAATCGTGACAAGTTACGCCAAAGTGTAAATGAGAACAAACCACATGTATTTGCCATACATATGCTTGAACTGGCTACTGCATACAATTCATTTTATCGTGATTGCCATGTTATCTCTGACGGAGTAGTAGACGAATTCAATTTCACTATCTCTGAGAAAGCAAGAGAACTTTTGCGACTCGGGATGGAAGCCTGTGGCATCATTCCTCTAGAATCGATGTAAATGTTTCACCAGGTACTCGCCCAGCCGCCTCAATGTCAGTGCCAATAATTCTCAACTCATCCATCGCATCTTCGATATTCTCAGTTTGCTTAAGGAATCTTAGAGGTGGCCAGCCGAGATCGATTTTACCCGGTTCAATAGTCGATTCTTCAATCCAAGCTTCACATGATTTGCCAGAGCACATTGCCGAATAATGCGAGAGGTCCATCCAAAAGGTACGGCGTTTGCAGACCGGGCAATCTCTACAATGCATGCTGGAGAGTATATTCATGCCTGAATCTCCAATTACATCCACATCCCATACCACCATGTCAGCCTGATTTAGAGACATTAGATGTGATTTCTTTAGGAATGCGCGAAGAATACTCCATGCAGTCTCTTCAGTAGAAAAAACACCCAATCCAATAGTATTGCCATCTTCCTCGGTTACAGAGGGGACAAACACTCTTTGGATGTCTGACATAATGTGCGCTAATGACAGGAGGCCCTTCAAACCCTCGACCATTCGCGCTCAACTACAGCCAATCCGCCAGGATGGGGTAATGGTGCGTTTGGTTTTTCGATTCGAACCTCGATTTTACAGACCAAAGAGTTTGATGAGATTTGTGCTATTATTCTTTCACAAAGAGTTTCCATAAGCCTTACTGGAGTTCCCTTTACCACTTCGGTATCGACACATGCTTGCAAGTCTGCATAGTTTAGAGTATTGTCCAAATCATCATTCAATACATCAGAACAAAGAGTTGCCCAGATCGATATCACGAATGGTTGTTCTTGTATATGCTCAAAATCATATGCTCCATGGCATGCCATGACTTCGTATGACTCTAAGCCGACTTTAGTGGTCAAACAAAATCACTCCTCACGCTCATGCACCCAGATAAGGTGGTAGCCGAATTGTGTTTTTACTGGGTCGGAAACTGAATTTATTGGCAATGTCCAAACCGCTTCATCGAATTCTGGAACCATTTGTCCTTTTCGAAACCAGCCTAAGTCTCCTCCCTTTTGGGACGAGGGGCATTCTGACTTTTTTCTTGCATACTTTTGGAACTCTTTCAATTTAGAAATATTTGAGGATAGGCTGACGGCCTCGCCTTTACTTTTCACAAGAATATGACTCGCTCTAGCACTTGGTTGCACCATTTTTCCACTCTCATGTATTTGTTGAATAGGCTAGATAATTCATATATGATCCATAAATTGTCACAGAGATTCCCAAACTTTCCTCATTGAAACGACTCATATCATCGAGATATGTGTGGTATTCCCAAGAACCTGAACCGTAACAAACAACAGCCCTACCTCTGATGTCATCTCCCAAATCATAAACGAATGGACCATGGTCTGAATTGTAAGGCATTCCATCACTCTCTCCTTTAGCACCATCTAGTGCATATACGTCTATCGTATACTTCGAGGCCATTTGCGGGAATTCCGATTTATACTGCTCTGTGAGATCTGTAATATGCTGTACATCACGTGCATCGTTACCAAATAATCGGACTGAATTACCCCTTTCATCCATATCGATGTCTACGTGATTCATGTCGAGATTTATATACAGACGCAAATTTTCTGCTAGACTTTCAGCATTTTCTTCAACAAATGCCTTTGAACCCCAGAGTCCTTCTTCTTCTCCACCCCATGTGCAAAACTTGACAGTTCTTTCTGGTTCCCCTTTTTCAGCAAATATCTCTGCCATTTGGGTAGCCATCTCAAGAACACTAGCAGTTCCCGAAGTATCGTCAACGGCCCCTGGTCCATGATAGACAGTATCGTGGTGTCCACCTGCAATCACAACCTCACTTGATTTACCATACATTGTTCCACAAGGAACTCGAATAGTTAATTCCTCATCATTTGTGACATCGATCATCATTTCCATACGGCCTTCGTTTTCAATCATGGCTGCTCTAAAATCTTCACCTGCATCTTTTGAAAGAGCAATAAATGCCATATCGGTTGGTACACTTCCACCATTTGCTTCCTTAATTTCCTCAAACCCTGTTCCTTTGAAGATGGGTACGCAATCATCACCCTCTATCTTCCCGCAGTTGTAATCCGTATTTACCCGAATTATTGAAATCAAGTCATTTTCAATAGCCTTGGTCATTATTCCAGTGTTGCCTCCAATACTTCCCCCGGCATCAACAATGCCGACGGTTCCCGCTGCTGAAGCCCATAGTGAATCATCGGTTCCATTACCGAGGTCAGTAACTCCGAAGTTATCGCCAAAATTTATGTCGCTTTGTCCAGAAAAACCTTGGATGACGTAATCTATTCTATGTTCGAATTCAATAAAGCTAGCACCTGCGTCCAAGGGAGAGCAAGGTGCTGCTGTACCTAATAATCCACCAGGTATGCAAACTCTCAAACTAGGTTCTGAGTTTATGCTATGCATCGGGACTTCGTAACTATTTAATTCGGTTTGATATCCTAGAGAGTCAAATAAATTCATGATATAATCTGCAGTTGCTTGTTCCTCAGCAGAACCACTCATGCGCCCTTCCCATTCAGGATGACCTAAGTCGACTAGGTCTTGTGCATACCCCCGTGCCCTATCTTGGTCGAATCCGATTAATTCATATTCAATCGGTTCACTAAAATCCATGAAAACAATTACCATCGAGGATACAAAAATAAGAGATAGGGCTACAACACCAATCGCAGGTGCTAGAGGGTTATTTCGAAATGGAATCGCATTAGCCCATGAACTAGGGGCTTCAACAATTTCAGCATCAAATATCTCCTCGTCCATGGCATTAGCGCACACTTCTTATTTTTCAACTATTGCAGAGAAGGCATCAAGGAATTTCTTCGCCACTCCACCTTTTAGATAGTTGATTATCGATACCAAGATGATCCAAGATTCTTGATACGATAAAGTCGATTAAATCCTCCATAGTCTGAGGTAAATTGTAAAATCCAGGTGAGGCTGGTAATATTATAGCGCCCCAGCTTGAAAGTTTGGTCATGTTTTCGAGGTGAATTGTAGCATAAGGTGCTTCACGAGGTACTAGGATAAGTTTGCGTCTCTCTTTCAATGCAACAATACCTGAGCGTGTTGCTAAATTGTCACCAATACCTGCTGCTAGTTTTCCCAAGGTAGTTCCACTACAGGGGCAAATCACCACGGCATCGATTTGAGCGGAACCAGATGCGGAACGCGCTGCAATATCGTCGTTCCTTTCCAGTACAGCCCCAGTTCTCTCTGCAAGAATTTCAGGTGTTAAACCATCGCATTCATGCGACATAGTAAGTCTGCCCGCATCGGTTACTACCAAGCGAACTCTATCGCCTAGAACCTCAGCGAGTCGGGCGCCATAAGCAGCCCCCGAGGCTCCAGATATCACTAGAACTATCTCTCCCATTAGAAAGGCCTCATACTTCCTATGTTTGAATGTTGGTTTGATTCCATCAACTTATCAATCATGCAATCTACGATTCAAAGATAGTATATTTTCTATTAAGGCTTTAGAAATTTCATCTTTGGTAATCTTAATATTTAGAGCACTTAGGCAAGTTGTTGTTTCAGCATCCAAGCCACAACCGTTCACCATTTCTACTCGTCCAGCAGGAGTGTCATAGTTGATTGTAAGCCCGTGGCGGCTAGTCCACCTTAGGAAAGATAGTCCTATCGAACAGACCTTATTCTCTCCGATCCATACCCCTTGCATCCTTTCATCACGTTTACCTTCAATACCTAGAGTTGCAAATGAATCTATTACCCATTTTTCTAATAGGGAAATAACGGCCTTAACATTGGATTCTCCTTCTAAATCCCATTTCACTATGGGGTATACTACAATCTGACCAGGACCGTGCCAAGTTAGTCCACCCCCTCTGTCAACAGGCCTTGTTTCATACCCTGCAGGAGCACTAATTCCATCATTTCTTGCACGAGGACCAACAGTCACAATTTCTGGATGTTCGCAAAACAACAAAGTATCATTTATTTGGTCTTCAATTCGGAGTGTTTGTTTTTCACGCATTAATTCATCAGCCTCTTCATGACTGATTATACCAAGGTCAAAAACGCTAATTGCGCGCACATGTATCACTCCTAGAATCTGCCGCTAGAGCCAAAGCCCCCTTCGCCTCGTTCGGTTTGTGAGAGGTCTTCGAAATCTACTTCTGTGAATTTAGTTAATGGGACCGGCGCAATTAATAATTGAGCAACACGCTCGCCCTTTGCTAATTTTATAGATTCACCTTTGCCAATCCATGTTGCTAAAATCATCAACTCTCCTCGATAGTCTGAGTCGATAGTTCCCACGCCATTAGGCATAATCATCCCCTTTGCTCCAAGCGATGAGCGTGAACGAATTTGCCCTTCCCATCCGAAAGGTATCGCTACGGCTAATCCTGTTCTTATCCTCGAACTTTCTCCCCGAATTACTTCCGTATCTTCGAGAGCTCGTAAATCCCATCCCGCCGCTTCTAAGGTTCCTTGGGTTGGCGCTTGTGCATCTTCGTGGATGCGTGCAAACCTAACCTCTACTTCTTCTCGGGGCACATCCAGCCCATGGCTTACACTTCTTCAAACTCTATGGTGGAATAAAAATATTTTTCTATCGATTCTATTTACATTATTTCAGATTTTCAATCGTCACAAATAAAGACCTCATCCATCCGTAGTTCAGAGGCTGACCTTCGCGAATACACTATGCAAGAACTCTCGGGAAGTTGATAATGACCGAGATGTATATACACTTCAAAGAAGGGCAGTAAAATTCCACGAAGGGAGAATAAGGGAGTGACGATGATGGAAGCACATATTTCAGATCAAGACGGATTCGATTTAGACCTTAGTTCCGAGCATATTGAGCCAATGCTTCAAGAGACACTTGACCGCTTTGTATTGTTTCCTATTGAGCAATCTGAGGTATGGGATATGTACAAACTCCATGCCGCTTCATTTTGGACTGCTGAAGAAATTGATTTAGCAGAAGATGGTAAAGATTGGGAGGCATTATCTGCTGACGAACAACATTTCTTGAAACATGTTCTAGCATTTTTCGCTGCTTCTGACGGAATTGTAAATGAAAACCTAGTAGTCAATTTTGCTAATGAGGTACAATGGGCTGAGGCAAGATGTTTTTATGGATTCCAAATAATGATGGAAAATATACATGCTGAAACCTATTCATTACTTATTGATACTTACATTAAAGATCCAATCGAGAAGGACCATTTATTCAAGGCCTTGGATACGGTACCATCTGTTCAAAAGAAAGCAAATTGGGCGTTGCGCTGGCTCGATAGAAAGAGAGCATCATTTGCAGAGAGGCTGATTGCTTTTGCAGCGGTTGAAGGAATCTTTTTCTCAGGCTCTTTTTGTGCGATATTCTGGCTGAAAAAGCGTGGGTTAATGCCAGGATTGACATTCTCCAATGAATTGATTAGCCGTGATGAAGGACTACATTGTGACTTTGCATGTTTGCTACATTCCAAGTTGAATCGTGGTGCTGGTGAGAATCAGATTCATCGTATTATTTCTGAGGCTGTTGAGATTGAAATTGAATTTGTAACCAACGCATTACCAGTATCATTACTTGGAATGAATTCAGACCAGATGTCGACATATATTCAATTTGTAGCAGACAGACTCCTCATAGCATTAGGAGCTACAAAATTATACAATGTTGAGAATCCATTCCCATGGATGGAAATGATTTCTCTTCAAGGTAAAACCAACTTTTTCGAGAAGAGAGTTGGGGAGTACCAAAAGGCAGGTGTTTCAACATCATCTAGTCTCGGAGCGGTACAACAGAGGTTCTCAATGGAGGAAGACTTCTAAACCTCCCGCGTTGGAGGTTAGATACTTCGCAGTCACATGACACTTAAGGAGGGATAAAAATCGGGCTTCAAGTTGTAAAAAGAAATGGTATGAAAGAAGATGTTCGTTTCGACGAAATTCAAGAAAAAATGGTTCGTCTGTCAAAAGGTCTGAATGCAGACTGGGTTGACCCTGGATATGTGTCAAAACTTGTTATCGAAGGACTCTATGATGGGGTTACTACCACTGAGTTAGATGAGTTAGCAGCTGAGACTGCAGCATCATTAGCCGCAGAACATCCTGACTACTCAAAACTAGCAGCCCGAATTTGTGTGGATAACTTACACCGTTCTACCAAGTCAACATTTAGTGAAGTCGTAACCGATTTAAGGACATACATAGACCCTGAATCTGGAAAGCATGCACCACTAATTTCTGAAGAAATCTTTGAGATTATAATGGAGAACAAAGAAGTCCTAGATGCTCATATAGATTATTCTAGAGATCACAATTATGATTATTTCGGATTCAAAACATTAGAGCGATCTTATCTTTTGCGTCTTGATGGGGAAGTTGCTGAAAGGCCACAGCACATGCTAATGCGAGTTTCTGTAGGTATTCATCATTCTGATATTGCAAAGGCTCTAGAAACATATGACTTGATGAGCGAAGGTTGGTTTACTCATGCAACACCGACACTGTTTAACTCAGGAACTCCTAAACCACAAATGTCTTCTTGCTTTTTATTGACTATGCAAGATGATTCATTGGATGGAATTTATGATACTTTGAAACAATGCGCTCGAATTTCTAAATCAGCAGGTGGTATTGGACTTTCAATACACCAAATCCGGGCAAAGGGGTCATACATTAAAGGGACAAATGGTAAATCAAACGGTTTGGTTCCAATGCTGAGAGTTTTCAATGACACTGCAAGATATGTTGATCAAGGCGGCGGAAAAAGAAAGGGCTCGATCGCAATTTATCTCGAACCTTGGCACTCAGATATTTTCGAATTCCTTGACCTACGTAAAAACCATGGAAAAGAAGAGATGCGTGCTAGAGATTTATTCTATGCACTTTGGACTCCCGACCTATTCATGGAGCGAGTAGCAAATGGTGGCGATTGGTCATTATTCTGTCCAAACGAATGTCCAGAACTTCATGATTCATACGGTGATGAATTCCGTACTCTCTATGAGAAATATGAATCAGAAGACAAAGCACGTAGAACTGTAAAAGCCCGTGATTTATTCGATGCAATATGTCAATCTCAAATTGAGACAGGAACTCCTTACATGTTGTACAAGGATGCATGCAATGAGAAATCTAACCAAAAGAACTTGGGAACAATCCGTTCTTCAAATCTATGTACTGAAATTGTAGAATATACCGCTCCAGACGAAGTTGCAGTTTGCAACCTTGCATCTATCGCATTACCGAAATTTGTTGATGTTGCTTCAATGAGTTTTGACCATCAGAAACTTTTCGATGTAACCTATCATGCTACTGGGAATCTAAATCGTGTAATAGATGTCAATTTTTATCCGGTAATAGAAGCACAGAATTCCAATATGCGACATAGACCTATTGGTTTGGGTGTACAAGGCCTGGCTGATACATTTGCAATGTTGAATATGCCGTTCGATTCTCCACAAGCTAAAGCGCTTAACAAGGAGATATTCGAAACTATTTACTTTGCAGCATGCACATCTAGCATGGATGCTTCCAAAGTCGAAGGACCATATTCCTCATTCCAGGGCTCACCTGCGAGCAAAGGAATCTTACAACCTGATCTCTGGGGAGTTACCGAGCATTCTGGCCGTTGGGACTGGGATACTCTCAAAGCAGATATAGTTGAAAACGGAATGCGAAACTCTCTATTATTGGCTCCAATGCCAACTGCTTCAACCAGTCAAATCTTAGGAAATAACGAATGCTTTGAGGCCTTCACATCCAATCTATACGTTAGAAGAACTCTTTCTGGAGAATTTATCGTTCTCAACAAGCATCTAGTAAATGACTTGATCTCTAGAGGACTTTGGTCGACTGAAATGAAGACTGAAATCATTCGTCATAAGGGGTCAGTACAAGCTATCGAAGGAATCCCTATGGATCTCAAAGAAATATACAGAACCACTTGGGAAATTAGTCAAAAGCACATCTTAGATATGGCTGCAGACCGAGGCGCTTACATCGACCAGAGTCAATCTCTAAACATCCACATGACAGATGCAAATCCAGCAAAGGTATCTTCAATGCACTTTTATGGCTGGAAGAAGGGACTCAAAACTGGAATGTATTATCTAAGGACAAAGGCAGCAGCGGATGCAATTCAATTCACTGTTGAACAAAAAGCCAAGGATGAAACTGTGGAAAGTTTGGCAGCACGCGCTGAAGAACTAAAGCGTGAAGCAATTGCTTGCAGCATCGAAAATGGTGATGACTGCGAAGCATGCGGTTCGTGAATGAGTATTATGCAACTAATCATGCGATATGAATCGCATGCCCAAGTGTTGCTAGAACTGCTTCATGAGTCATTTCAGTCATTGTTGGGTGAGCATGAATCGTTCCTGCAATGTCTTCTAGCAATGCTCCCATCTCCAATGCAAGAGTCCATTCTCCTACAAGTTCACTGACATGAGTTCCAACCGCTTGAACACCAAGGAGGCGGTGGTCATCTTCTCGAGCCACAACTCTGACAAATCCACCAGTCTTTTCTGCTTCTTGAGTCAAGGAGCGACCATTTGCCGCCAGAGGGAATTTACCTGTTATTACAGGGTGACCTGCTTCCTTAGCCTCATCAGGTGATAATCCAACAGAGACGATTTCAGGTTCTGTAAATACGATTGCAGGAACAGCAACAGGGTCATACATTCTGTCTTTACCCGCTATAATTTCAGCAACCATCTCTCCCTGGAAAGAAGCTACATGAGCAAGCATTTCTCCCGAATCACAAACATCTCCAATCGCAAATACTCCACGCATATTTGTTTCACAGCGTTGGTTTACTTTTACAAACCCACGTTCGTCTAAAGCAACACCTGTTGCACCAAGTCCATCAGAGCGTGGTTTTCTTCCTACAGTAACCAAAACTTTGTCCGCAATCACAGACTGCATTTTAGATTCATCTTTCTCGTTTT
>Ga0066836_10000264_pt1 | contig 23866 bp, 17 predicted proteins | sample ETNtaG_18_FD_71568 | JGI IMG/M metagenome (GOLD analysis project Ga0066836, IMG submission 71568) | Marine microbial and viral communities from oxygen minimum zone, Eastern Pacific Ocean - ETNP201302SV91 | ecosystem: Environmental > Aquatic > Marine > Oceanic | place: Pacific Ocean: Eastern... | reverse complement strand
TCACTATGTAGTTTATTTATCTTATTTATTTCAACACGAACCCATGTTATAGCAATCAAAAATGCAGTGCCAGCTCCAATCATCATAGCATACCAGTTCCACTCAATTGGTTTATTTAATACAAAACTAAAATAAAGTGATAAAGGTGCACTTATTCCCAGTACTCGGACTATGGTAATAATTAACACTGGCAATCCTCTACCCATTCCTTGCATCACTCTTCCAGAAGTAATTGCTATAGCTACCAAAGGATAAATGAGACAAAGCAATCTTAAAAAACTTACTGATACATCAATAATTTCTTGGTCATTGGTAAACCATGAAGAAAAGGTATTCGCAAATACATAAACAAATAAAGAAGCAATTAAAGTTATGGAAAATGCACTTTTAATACCATATCCAATTATATGATTTAACGCTTCAATTTCTTTAGCTCCATAAAACATTCCAACCAGAGTGGTCATACCACCTGCTATCGCAAAAATTGGTAAAAAAATCAACATATCTAGTCTGCCTGCAACTTGATATGCCGCAACTGCTTGGGAAGAATAATGAATCAAAATTTTATTGAAAATTCCTTGCCCCATCGCCATAATTACCATTGATAAAGATGCGGGAAGACCAACCTTGATAATATCCCAAAGAATTAATTTTGAAGGTGAAAAATCTTTTAATCGAAAAGTAATGTATGCATGATCTTTTACAAATAGCATATAAACAAAAATAATGAATACTATTAGTTGTGACAAAACTGTTGCCATAGCGGCACCTCTCACCCCCATACCAAATCCAATATTACCATAATTTTCTAGATTAAAAATAAAAATAGGATCTAAGAATATATTTAAAACTGTGCCTAAACCAGCAATCATCATTGGAAATTTCATATCCCCTTCTCCAGCCAAAATAGATCGGAAAAAGCCTGAAAACACCATAAAAGGCAAACCTACTACAATCATAGATAGATAATCCCAAGCGAGTCTATGGATATTCCCTTCAGCTCCAAGCACGGATAATATCTCCTCACCAAAAAGTACACCAAGACTTGTAAAAACTATAGCAATGATTCCTGCTATTGCCAATGCATGTTCAGCACTGTTATCTGCACCAGCCTTATTTTTTTTACCAATAAATCGTGCTATAGAAGCTGTGACACCTGACCCCAACCCCATAGTCAGACCTAGCATCAGAAAAAATATTGGCATATTAAATGCGATGCCAGTGATTGCATCTCCACCCAATCGCCCAATAAATAACATATCCACTATATTATAAAATGTTTGAATACCCATTCCAAACATTATAGGAATTGCTAGTCTCCATAATGCTTTTGCAGGATTTTCCAAAAATGATTCTAGCCGTGATTCCGATTGGAGTTTAATATCCATAAAATTTGATTTAAAGTTATAAAATAGATTTTGAGTTCGTGTAAAGTAATTTTGATATTCTTTCAGATTTAATCTATGTATTTTTTTAACATCATATTTACTTTTCTACCAGACTGTAGTAATTCTTTATGGTTACTCATACTAGGTTATTGTTCAACATTCAAAACTGCAATAGTTACTGAACTATATATATTTTACCAAAAATGGATTTGATTGTTTACATCTTAAAGAAATTTAGAAATAGTTTTCTGGTAACCATATTTCATCTTATTCTTATAATAATCATTTTGTCAAATTGGCCATAAGACTGGAAGAATAAAAATAGCTGTTATCCAAAAAATTAATGCCAGGGGTAATCCAACTCGAATATAGTCACCAAATTTATAACCCCCAGGTCCATAGACCATAAGATTAGTTTGGTAACCCACAGGAGTTATAAAAGATGCTGAAGCAGCAAATGCTACTGCAAAAACAAAAGCACGAGGATCAAACCCCATCTGTTGAGTTACAGCTAGTGCGATAGGCGTCATGATTATAGCTGTTGCTGCATTCGATGATACTTCAGTTAAAACAACCGTTATTAAATATATTAACCCGAGAAGCACTTTTGGTTGCCAATCCTTAGGAGCAGAACTCGTGACAGAAGCTATAAAACCACCAAGCCACTCTGCTGTACCAGTTTTTTGTATTACGATCCCTACTGGAATAAGTGCTGAAATTAAGATTATTACCTGCCAGTTTATTGATTGATAACTTTCCTGTGGAGTTATAATTCGAAGAGTTAATAATACAACAACACCTAGCATAGCACTTTTTACAATAGGCATAATCCCAAAAGCAGCTAAAGTTATCGTACCGAAAATAGCAACTATTGTCATCCACCAAAGACGTTGTTTCTGTAATTCAGCATCCACTTCACCCAAAACAAGAAATTCACCATTTTCTGATAAATTATTTACTTTTTTTTCTGGGCCGTATACAAGCAAAGTATCATAAGCATTCAAAACAACATGTGCAATTTTTTTTCTCAAAATTGAACCTTCCCTTCGAATTGCCAGAATAAAGAGCCCAAACCTTCTACGAAAATTACCTGTCATCAAACTCTGCCCAACTAAGTCAGATTTATCTGTTATTAAAGCTTCTACAAGTACATTGTCTTCTTTTTCTAATTCTTCTTGAGTAAGTTTTTCATCCGTAAGTAATGTAACTTTTTCAACTTCCTTCATACGTAAAAAATTTTCAAGAGTCCCTCTCACAAATAAAATATCATTTTCTTTTAAACGAGTTAAACGAATACTATTTGTGATCATTTTCCCATCTCTTAATATATCTAGCACCATTACATCATAGTTTTTGTTAATTCCTCTGTCCATACATGTTTTGCCATTGAGCGGTGAGTCATTAGAAATTTTCATTTCAGTAAGATATCCACCTAAATGGTAACTTTTTGTTAAACTTGAAGTTGAAGTACGTGATGGCAGAAGATGGGGTGCAATAAATAAAATATATGTAAGACCTATAACCAGCAAAATTACTCCATATTTAGTAAACTCAAACATTCCCATAGGCTCTACCCCTGGTTCTAGAGCATAAATTGAATTAACAAGCAGATTTGTAGATGTACCTACGAGAGTTAAAGTCCCGCCTAATATTGCTGCATAGCTTAAAGGTATTAAGATTTTTGAAGGGCTCATTTTATATTTTTGAGATAGTCTAATACTCACAGGCATAAAAATAGCTACAATCGCAGTATTATTTACTACTGCCGAAGCCAAACCAATAGTTAATAAATAGACAGCTCTTCCTAAAAGAATAGATCTATCTGCAAGCCTCCTCACTCTAATAATCAAATACTCTAGAATACGCGTTTTTTGAAGTGCATGACTTATAATAAAAAGAAAAGCAATGGTAATAACTGCTGGGTTAGAGAACCCTGACAATGCTTCTTGAGGTGTTAAATAACCCATAACAAATAGAATAGTTAGAATAATCATTGCAGTTAAGTCAATTGAAAACAGTTCTGATATAAAAAGAATAAAACCAAAAAAAAGAACACCAATTACAAAAAATATATCAGCCATCATACAATAACAATTAGTTCAACATTTTATAGAGATTCATCTAGAACCAACTTAACTAAATGGATGCTCTCCAAAATGGGAGCGAAATTCTTCTTTTTGTACATTAGGTAATACATCGTACATATTGGTTTTTGAATTATCAATAATTGCACCTACAATTACATCAATAATAGAATTTCTTCTAATATTATTTAAAACAGCTATAACAAAAATTGGATACTCTTCTTCTGGAAGTAATAATTCCCACCGATCAAATAAATCTGTTTTATCAAGGAAGTCATCTACATTTTGTTCAGATTCCAAAGACAAATTTACTTGATCCATTAAATGGAAGATCGCATCTTTTAATTCTTTTTGCACAAATGGTTTATTTTTCATTTTTATCTAACACAGCTAATTCATTGACCACATCAATCTGAGTTTCTGCTATATAATCTTCTGCATATTTTTTATAAATACCTGACGTAACAAATATCTCAAATAAATCCTCATCAATATGGAAGTCATTTTTCATAAAACCCATTATACGCATTGCCTGAGAAAGCGTTTTCCCATCCTTATAAGGTCGATCTGCAGCAGTTAATGCTTCATATATATCAGCAATAGCCATGATCTTAGCCTGAGTAGACATTTGTGTTCCCTTCAAACCTTTTGGATAACCAGTCCCATCCAATTTCTCATGGTGTCCTCCAGCAAATTCAGGAACATTTTTTAAATTTTTCGGATAAGGAAGTTGTTCTAACATCTCAATAGTAATAACAATATGATCATTAATTATTTCTCTTTCTTCAGGCAGGAGCGTTCCCTTAGGAATATTTAGATTGCTTATTTCTTCTTCTGTGAGAAGTGAAATTTTTTCTCCATTTAAATATACTTTCTGTGATCCAATTTCCTTTACTCGATCCTGCAGTTCGGGATGCATATATTCACCACCGATATTACACTCTTCCAAAAATTTCATATTAGCATCAATCTTTTCAATAGTTTTGAAATACTCATCATCATACGATTCTGGAATTTTTCCATCTAAATGTCTATGTAAAAAGGCAATTTCAGCGTCTCGTTTTAATAGTTCCATCCTAGTCTTAATAAGCTCGATACGATCAAATATAGTTTCAAGTTTTGTACCCTTATCCACTACATGAGGGGGTGTCGCTACTTTTCCACAATCGTGCAACCATGCAGCAATATATAACTCGTATCTTTCATCATCGTTCATTGAAAAATCTTTGAATTTCCCTTTCTTCATTTTTGCTACAGCATCAGCCAACATCATTGTAATAACAGGAACTCGCGCACAATGACCGCCAGTATATTCTGATTTTTTATCAATTGCAGTTGCTATAAGTTTAATAAATGCTTCAAAAAGTATTTTTAACTCCTCAACAAGGCGTTTATTTGTCAAAGCAACAGCACCCTGAGAAGCAAGAGACTCTACCTGCTCCTGCATCTCTTCATTAAATGGAATAACATCACCTTTGTCATTTTGCGCATTGATAAGTTGCATTACACCAATAATTTCATTCTCATGATTTTTTAAAGGTACAGTGAGAAATGATTGGGAACGATATCCAGATTTTTTATCAAAATTCTTGGTTCCCTCAAAGTCAAACCCTTCTTCTTTATAGGCATCTTTTATGTTTACAGTTTTCCCCGTAAGCGCGACATAAGCTGAAACATTTTTTTGATTTGGAGTTGAGTCATCTAGCCATAAGTGCACTGGATAATAAGGTATATCCACTCCAGAAGTCCCTCCCATAATAGTTTCCATTGAATCATTACGCAAAATTTCGAAGTCCAAATCTCCATCTTTATTCATAGAGTATAGAGTTCTGCCATCTGCGCATGTTATATTTTTTGCTTCTTCCAAAATCATTTCAAACAGACGATCTGTATCTTTTTCTGTTGATAAAGCCATACCTATTTCGCTTAAGCGATGTAATCGATCTTCAAGAAATTTTATTCTATTTAATGCATCCATAATCAATGTCAGTTATATATTATTTGAATGTACATAGTTCATTAGCTTTTTAACAATTAGAATAGGTATTCATTTATATGGCTTAATAAATTTCTACTATGTCTTCTAATCTTCAATTAAGAATTAGTAAAACAAGAGAATTGGCTGAAAAAAATAATCTCAATTTAGATGATTTGATGCAACTATTAGATGATTGTTTAAACCAAAGTCCAAATGCAAATATCCTACATCAAATGTTGGAGCTTGCCCATCTAAGTATAGTCTCCGAAACTATATCCATATCTAACGAAAGAGATACCTGGCTCAAAAAAATAATCGAGTTAATAAAAAAATCAAAATACAATGTTGGATATATTTTACAACAAAGATCTGTGACTTATAATAAAAAAACTGCTTTAAATATTATCGAAGATGGACAACTTCATACCGTATCTTATTCTACTCTCTGGCAAAAAGTAATTGAAGTAGGTAAAGCCTTATCTACTCTTGAAAAATCCGATAAGCAGCTTGTAATTGGAATACTTACCCATAATCAATTAAATGGAGTTTTTTTGGATTTAGCGTGCCTATCATTTGGAATCCGCGTTATACCAATACCACTAAACTCAACTTCAGAACATGTTTCATATATTATTACACACGGAGAAATCACTCACCTATTTGTAGGGGGTAAGACAGGTATGAGACTTTTGAACGAAGTTAAAAATAAACACAGTATTAATTTTATTTCTTTGGATGAATCTGCTATTAATCAAGATAATTTCAATCAGTGGGAAACATTTTTAGAACGTGGTGACGAGGAAATTAATTTTGATAGTAATTCACGTCTCATGAGTGTTGATATGAGAATGGTCCAAACGATTATGTATACTTCTGGAACAACAGCAAACCCAAAAGGTATCATCTTCAACCAATTGAATTTAGTTAGTAAACGTTTTGCACGCGCGTTAGCTTTGCCTAAAATAAGTTCAAATGATATTTTTTTGGCTTATTTACCTCTTTTCCATACGTTTGGAAGATTTTTTGAATTAATGGGAAGTATTTTTTGGGGAGCATCATATTCTTTCGCTGAATCTCCTGCTTTTAATTCCTTATTAAATGATTTTAAGGTTTTTAACCCTACAATATTCATAAGTATCCCAAAAAGGTGGCAACAATTATATGATTTACTTGAAAGTCAGTTAGATCTTTCTTCTGAAGATCAATCAATTATTGAGGATCATTTAAGTGATATAACAGGTGGAAATCTCAAAATAGGACTCTCGGCTGCTGGGTATCTTGATCCAGATATCTTTGTGTTTTTCCAATCCTATGGAATCAATCTACTAAGTGGTTATGGTATGACCGAAGCAACAGGAGGAATTACCATGACACCCCCAGGAGAATATAAAAGAGATTCTGTAGGTAAAGCTCTTCCGGGGATTAAACTCAAATTAGAAGAAGATGGGGAACTTTGCTTAAAAGGTCCCTATGTTACCGAAGGCTATTATAAAGAAGAAAATCTTGAGATTTTTAAAGATAATTGGTTCCACACCGAAGATATTTTTCGTGAAGATAGCGGCCATTATTATATAATTGATAGAAAAAAGGATATCTATAAAAATAGTCGAGGGCAAACTATCGCCCCTCAAAAAATAGAAAATCTTTTTCAAGATTTTGAATTAATAAAATCCGTATTTCTTATTGGAGATGGACTTGAGTTTAATTCAGTACTTATCTACCCCGATTATAAAAAGTCATCAATCCAATTTGATATTTTAAATGATGATGAAATTAGAGAAATTTTTAGTTCAATGATTCTTTCAGTTAATAGTTTTCTTTCACCTTTTGAAAGAATAGTGAATTATGTAATTATTCAACGAAATTTTTCCAAAGAGAAAGGTGAAATAACTCAGAAAGGTACATTCAAACGGAAAACAATTTTAAAAAACTTTAATCATATAATCAGCCCCCTTTATGAAAAAAATTATTTATCGCTTTATTATGGTTCCAAAGAAATTAAAATACCAAACTGGCTATTGAGAGAAATTGGAACAGTAAAAAGCAACCTTTCTTGGGATGGTAATTCTATTTCTACTTCTGATCAGGATAGATCATTAATATTGAAATGGTCAAAAAACACTATCCAAATGGGTGACTTTTTTTATAGTTCTACTACAAATATCCTAGACTTAGAAACTGTAATACAATGCCCTAGCCTCTGGCTAGGTAATTTTAATTTTTCCAATTTCACAGGAAGCTCCATCTACAGATTAAAAGAAGCAAAAATACACAGCTCTCTAAAAATCAATAGGCTAGAGACTCTAGCTCAATTATCTAGCTCATCAAAATTATCTTCTGAAAAAATTGATACACTTTTATTCAGTATTCATAAATCAGTTAATTCCTTTATAAATAATGATATTTCTGTTTTTGAAACTCTTGATACTATCACAGGTAATTCTCCTAGTAATTGGTCTAATGTGATAATTGACACTTTTTTAAATTACCAAGATCATTCTAATCCTATTTTTCGAGTTAAACTAGTTGAGTCACTTTCGCCTTTGCTTTCAGGGAGTATTTTTATTGTAATGCTTCGAGAAGCATATCTTTTCCAAAAGAAATCTGATCCAGCGAAAGAATTTAGATTTGATATAAAGCGCACTAATGATGATCATTTCAAATCCATAGTGGAATATCTTTATAAGAGCCACCAAGACATAATAAAGGTTGAGCAGAATGAACAAGATTTTATTAAAACATTATTACTGCTTTTAGCTGAATACGGGACACTTCATCCAACACGATTTGTGTGGTCACGATCTGAATTGATAAGGTGGTTATTATCTGATATACCTAAACCTATCCACTCTACCGTACAGAAAGGGTATTACAGTTTAGTGAACGGATTTCGAACATGGATAGGGAAATCAGCAACAATTACCGTTGACCCTGAGACAGGGGAAGAATATACCTGGAAAGATATTGTTACATTTGATGAAAATGTGCGTAAAAAACATAAAAAACGCATCTTAAACGCTATTATTGAAACATCGCTGATAAGAGAATCAATTTTCTTATTTTCAAAACACTATTTAATAGGGCTCAATGATATAAGTAAAAATGGTATTTGGATCACACACTTAGGAAGTCGCAATAACAAAAGCGTATTCAGAGTACTGATGAAAACAAGAAATTTTGGTACACATAATGTGGTAATAAACCTAAATGAAGGTTGGGATAGTGAATTTATCGATGAAGAAGTAAAGTGGTTAATTACCATGAGCTCGAGTTTTAAAGGTCATCAATTAGTGGAAAATTTCGGTGGATATTGGCCTGAGCAGCATCTCTATACTGAAGAATATATACAGGGCGAAACTTTAGCTACTTATTTACAACGAAATGAAAATGATATAAGCGATCGAACTAAAGTTGACCGCTGGCAAATGCGATGGCTACATTTTATCTGGAATGGCATACAAGCCTATCAAGAATTCTGGCGGAAAACATATTATAAATTATCAATTCAACCACCAGTACCTAATAATTTAATTATACCTCAACATGACTATAAAACTGGTACAAGATTGATATCAATTTCTGGTCGTAAACCTATGGTCTCATTGGCAGAGCATTTTTTGTCTTTATACACAGATTATATTATAAAAACTGAAAAAAGATACAGTGGACTGACACATATGTCAGATTGGGAAGTTATTTTTTCTGCAACAATTCAAGCGCTAAAAGTTAAAAAAGGTAAAAACATTCTTGAAGAACTCAAACTAGAAATGGAAGATAATAAAGTTAAAAAGAAATGTAAACTAGTTGGATTAACAAAAGATAGGATCAATCAATTTTTGAATGAGATAGATCATTTTGGAGTATTAACAAAGCCTGTAGTATTCGCATCTCTAAGATATGAGCGCTGGTTAGATTTGAATCAAGAGGCTACTCTTAATGCTAAAGCATCAATCTTGCAGGAATTATATAAAGATTATGAATTAGATGGATTATTAGATGAATATCCGGAAACTCGTGTAAGATTTTTTATGATGACTTGCTTTAAAGATGAGAACCCCGATCTTACAAATAAATTCCGCTCTCTGATTAAGGATCTAAGAGAGAATAAACTTAGTCCCTGGAATATCCAAGATCGTATTTCAGACATCCAAACCAAAGTAGAATTAAATGAAAATGAGAAATTTTTTCTGGCTAGAATGCTTTTCCCCCACATTGATGCTGCTGACTATGTAGAACTTGTCACGACCACTATAGGAGAAAAAGCTCGTATTGACTTAGTTTATCAAACTGAATGTAAGGATGGTAAATTGTATCGTATTAGACCACCATTCCTTCCTAAAGAAATCGCACAATTTCATACGCTGCTTTCTGACTCTTCATTATCAGCGGTTTTTACTTCAGAGCATGAATTTCTATTTTCATTCAATAGTAGGAACCGGCTTGTTGGAGGTTTATACTGGAAAAATCTGGGAAAAAACAGGATTCATCTCGAATGGGTAGTAATAAAAGAAAAATATCAAAATATTTTTTTGAGTAAGCGTCTAATGTCTGACCTTTATAAACGTATGAAACATAGAAATATACAGATCATTACAGTTGGCTTTTATGCCCAAAAGTTTTTTGCTAAACAGGGGTTCCAGATTAATAAAAAATTTGGCGGCTTAGTAAAAAAAATTTGAGATAAATACGGTTAAACTAGTAAAGCATTAGATATATAATAACACCTGTTACAGATACATAAAGCCAGAGTGGGAGTGTGATTCGTGCAATCTTTCTATGCCTTTTTATGTCTGCCACCCAACCTCTATAAAGTGTAAAAAGAGCCAGTGGTATGATAAGCGCAGCCAGTATTATATGGCTAAATAATATAATGTAATAAACTGTATGAAAATTCCCACTGTAAATTTTTGGACCACTTTTAAACCAGTGATATATAACATAACTCACTAAAAAAAGTGATGATGTACCAAACGAAGTCAACATAACAACTTTATGAGCTTCAATATTTTTTCGTAATATAAAAAAATATCCCACTAATAATAGAAAAGTTGTAATGGCATTTAAAGAAGCATTAATTAAAGGTAATATCGAGACATCAACCATACCCTCAATTCCTTGTGGCCTAGGACCAAGTATAAGAAAAGCCACTACTAAACTAATAACTATAGAAACTACAATAATAATACGAGTCCAAAACGTTTCATTCTTCATAAAAATTTATCCACTATAATTGTTATAAAAAGAGCAGGTAGATATAGCACTGACATTTTTAAAACAAAACGAGCATTGTCAGTACTGTATTGTCTGGCTAATAAAATACCTGACAACATATACCCCAGACCTAATACCAGTGCCATATAAAAATAAAACGTATCAAGAAGACCAATATATACAGGCATAACTGATACAGGTATTAGCAAAATAGAATGCCAGATAATCTGCCTGTTTGTCCGTTTTCCATCAGGCTCTATAACTGGTAACATTTTCAAATTTGCTTTTTTATAATCATCCTTACACATTAGCGCAATTGCATAAAAATGTGGGTGCTGCCATAAAAATAAAATAGCAAATAAAATCCAAGCTTCAGGATCTAGGTTCCCAGTTGCAGCAGCCCACCCCCCCAATGGTGGAATAGAACCTGGTATTGCTCCAATTGATGTATTAAGCCAGGTGAATTTTTTAAGAGGAGTATAAATAAAAAGATACATAGCAGTTGTCACTAGAGCTAATAAAGCAGTGACAGAGTTAATTAATGTATAGAGGATTATAGCACCTGAAAAAATCAAAGTAATACCAAAAACCATAGCCCTAACTCCAGAGATCATGCCTGTAGGAAGCGGCCTATATTGTGTGCGATGCATTAATGCATCAGATTCCATTTCCATATAATGGTTTAATGCCCCAGCTCCAGCAGAGACAAGGCAAGATCCTAACAATGTGAAAAGAAAATGTGAATAATTTGATATACCATTCCCTCCCAGGTAATAGCCTAATGCTGTTGATACTAGTATCAAAAAAGTAATGGAAGGTTTTGTTAATTCAAAATAAGCTTCAGATAAACTTCCTGCCTGCTTGGGTCTTCTCTTCATTTATGATTTAAAATTTCTTAGGAGATGAGTAATATTTTCTCTTAATACTGCTTGACTGGCATCATCAGTTCCATCAAAATATTTTCGAATCTTACCATTCTCATCAATCAAAATAAATTTAATTGCGTGTCCCTGTGGTAATTGATCAGCATAAAGCATAAACCCATTTTTCTTTAGATTTTTTATCTGTCCCAAATCTGAAAACAAAAACTGCCAACGTTTATCATAGACACCCTGAATCTCTGCATATTCTTTAAGCTTTAGTTTTGTATCTAGAATTGGATCAACAGTAATCGAAATAAACTGGACTTCATTTATTTGGGAAAAATCATTGTACAGTTCTTTCATATTATAGGTCATTATTGGGCAGGGACCAGCGCAGCTTGTGAAAAAAAAATCTAAAACTGAGACCTTACCTCTTAAATTATCCTGAGTGAAAATTTCACCATATTGATTTGTAAATGAGAAATCTGGGACCAGTTTTATTACTGGTAAATCATGAGAAAATCTAGCTTTTTGAATTACCCAACTTGCACCGAGCCCCATTAGAAGTATAATAGATAAAGTATAATAAAATATCTTATTCATAGATAAGTCTTGATTTTTTCCATGCACAATATTGTATACTGACCAAACCAAGTATCCAGGATGCTATCCAAAGATGAAACAATTGAATAAGAGGTATTATCTCTAAAAACACTAGCATCTCACCCAAGATAATTTGGATCATAATAAAAACCAGAATTGCAGTGGAAGATTGTATAACCACAACTGAGGGATTAAAAGATTTTTTTACTAGTTTATACCATAGTAGTCCAGATAAACCGGTAATTACAAATCCAAGAATGGTATGGACGTATTTGAAAGGACCAAGCATCTGCAGTAGAAACTCTGATTCCACCATGGGATTTTCCTTACGGATTATTTCTAGACCTCCACGTATTTCAGTACCTAAAATAATTTCTATAATTAAGGCAATGGAAATTAAACTAAAAAGCCAGCCTATATCTTCAGGATATTTGCTTAAAACTTCAGCTTTAGAATTCTCCAAGTAGTATGCCTCCTGCGAAGAGTATAACAGCAGCATAACTATAATTAATGCCAAAAGTAAATGTAGAGTAATCGTGAAAGGATTAAGTACTGTATCTACCAATACCGAACCAAGCCAACCTTCTATTAATGTTAGGAAAAATGCAATAACTATTGGCCACTTGATAGTTGGGATATGGGAAAAATATTTTAAACCTATCGCTAATGTTAGTGTTATGGTCAGACCCACTAAAGCTCCAAAAAGTCTATTACAGTATTCAATCCAAGCTAGAACTATATTGAATTGGTCAAAATATTGCAATGGAACCTGGCTCAAGTCTGTCGGAGGAATCCAACGACCAAAACATTTCGGCCAATCAGGACATCCCATACCCGCTCCAGAGACACGAACCAGACCCCCGATAAAAATTAATAGATACGTCAGTGCAGTAGATATAAATGAAAACGTTCGAAATAATCGCATATAAGAGCCGATAAGTTAGAAATATTATATTAGTCATTATGCATAACTTTTCCACTTTAGAAAATGATACAATTGATTAATTTACAGACCTATTTAAAACTATTTATTTCATAATAGTTTAATATAAATCAAAAAATAAATAATGATTCTCAATAGAATAAAATTAGGAACATCCTGTACTGTTCGCGAAACTGGTCAAGAAGGTACTGTTAAACAAATTTATTTTTACCCAACAAAGTATGAGCTTGAGTTTCCAGATGGCAGTATTGAGCACCATTCTCTAAAAGATTTAGAAATAGATGGTTTTCAACAAAAAGAAGCAACGCTAAAAATACCCCTTGTACCTGACAATGGCATTGGAATATCATGGAATAACTGGAGCCCTTTCAAAGGGGAGAGCAAAGTAGAACATCATTTTTCTACTACAAAAGAAATAATATGGGAAATGCTTACATCTTTGGAAATGTATAATGTCTGGTTTTATGGCATACAGCGCGCATTGCCAGTTATAGATACCAAGCGTTATGTACATCAATATTCTTTTGATCATTTAGAATTAAAACCTGGTAACTATTTCAAAATTCGGCCAAAAACGATTGCACCTTGGTTTGAATGTAGGATTATGACTCTTGAAAAGGAGAAAGAGTTTGGCTTTACATTTAGAAACAATCCATTTATGATGGAATACATCCAATTCTCAATCCGTGAATCCGATTATGGAGTCTGGGTAACCTGTACTCGCTCATCTCAAGGTCTTTTATCGATTTTAAGTCAGCTGAATTGGAACGAAAAGGCGCAAATTTTACAAAACCTTGATCGCATTATCCCCAAAGTTGATTTTTTATCTGATGATGAGCAAGTCAATGATAGTACGGATAACACATCACAAGATGGAGGGTTTTCATCTAGACAAGATTATATTGATTATGCAATTAATATGGGTATAAAAGGCAATATGGATTATGTAGATGCTATTCCTCAAAAGCCAATACGTGGAATGGCTAAAGCGGGAATTGTTAAATCAAAAAGGACAGGTATAGTACCACCTTGCCCTGAAAAACCAATTGCTGGAACTACTGCTACTTCTGGCGGAGGTATTTCTTCGTTATCTAAAGATGAATTAGTTGCCTACTTTGTCAATATAGGGCTTGATGGAGACATGGATAAAGTAAACAGTCATGATGATAAAATAATTAGAGGTAAAGCAAAGGCAATGATGGTGAAAATAAATAGAGGATCCATAGAAAGACCACCCATACCTAAGTTATCTACGAATGAATCAGCCTCTCCAAACAATGAAGGTTCCTCAAAAAAAGAAACAGATGAAGAATTACTAGATAGATTGGTTGCTAAAGGCCTTACAGGGGATATGGAAGAGATTAATGCCCTAGAAAACAGAGTACTACGCGGAAAAATTAAGTCTGCAGTAATAAAAGCAAAAAGATCAGCAAAATAACAATGTCAGAAACATCTAAACATACCGTTACTAAGACTCAGGTCATTTCAATGATAGCCTGTACTGCATTACTCCTAGTATATGTTACCCTTGTCACTTGGGTATTCTAATAATAATTAGCGTATGGAATGGTTGACTCTGGAATGGCTAATGCGAAACCTCGAATGGGCTGTCGGTTTACTTGCAGTGAGTTGCATTATATTATTTTTTTTTCCTGTCCTGTTAGGGTGGCAACTCAAAAAAAAGGGTGAAAAAGGGGAACAGGATTAAAGTTTGGATGCTCTCCCTATCATTTCAGTTTTGGTTCTTGTATTTGCAATGATTCTCGTCAATGAACTAGTAAAAGTAAAAAAAGATGTTCGTAAACTTTCAAGGTTGACTCGTATACTCCGACAAGATCTTGAACAACTAAACAACAATAATAAAAAAAATAAAAATGATATTTAGTTTTTTCTTAGAAAAGATTATAGAATAAATTCACCACCTAATTTTTAGCTTTATGAATAACGCAACAACTATAGAAATGGAAAAAAATGATTCGAGTCGTATCTACACACTCTTCTATTCCTTTTTTCTTATTCCATTTATGATTGCAATCTTCGGTGCAGTATTTTTCCTATTATTTAGATTTATTACATATGAAACAGAAGATGCCTCTGCACTTTTAAATCAAGTTAAAATTGGATCTGCAACTAAAAGATGGCAATCTGCCTATGAATTGTCCAAAGTGTTAAATAATCCTGAGACAGTGCCCAGTGACCCTGCTTTTAAGAGCCAAATGATATCTGCATATAAACATGCTGTCAATGACGACCCACTTGTACGTGCTTATTTAGCTATTGCAATGGGCGCAACAAGAGACAGTTTTTATTCAGAAGAGTTGTTAAATGGTCTACAAGACCAATCCCGAGAATCTCGTTTAGCAGCTATTCAGTCTGTGGGAATGGTAAGAGCAAGTACGGCAGTGTCTGAGTTAATCAAGATTATCAAAAACTCGGACTATCAGGATGAACGTCTAGCTGCTACTATGTCTTTAGGCTTCATTGGTAGCAAAAATTCTATACCGGTATTAAATGAACTTTTAATTGATAATGAACCAAATATTAGATGGGATGCTGCAATCGCCTTGGCAAAGATGGGTGAGAAATCATCTGTTTCAGTTATTGAGAATCTTATGGATAGAGAATATTTGTTGACCTTCCCAGAGCTTGACTATAATGAAATTACAAGAGTCATTCTTACCGCAATTGAAGCAACCTCGATTATTAATGATCTAAGGTTTAAACCAAAACTGGTGCATCTGGCAGAGTCAGATGAAAATCTTAAAATAAGAAATGCTGCAATGAAAACATTAAAGAAAAATTACGATAAGGTTATCTAACTTATGTCTGAAGAAAAAATGGTTCCAAATGCCGCAGTAGGGTCTTCTCCCGATAATGCATACAAAGGTACTGAAACTGATAGGAGAGGATTCTTAAGCTGGCTATCTGTTGGTTGGCTAGCATATTTAGGGGTTACTGGGGGATTTTTTACAATAATTGTTCGTTTTCTTTTCCCAAATGTTTTATTTGAGCCACCCCAGACTTTTAAAATTGGTTATCCTGATGATTTTTCTAAAAATTCTGTTGATATAAAATTTAAAAAACAGTTTAATGCTTGGATAGTCAGAGATGAAGAATCTATTTTTGCTCTTTCAACGGTTTGTACACACTTAGGATGTACGCCTAATTGGCTTCCGGTAGAATCAAAATTTAAATGTCCCTGCCATGGCAGTGGTTTTAGGATGACAGGTATTCATTTTGAAGGTCCTGCCCCTAGACCATTAGAACGATTTAAAATTAGTCTTGCTAATGATGGGCAAATTTTAGTAGATAAAACTAAGAGTTTTAAATGGGAAAAGGGTGAATGGGAAAGCCCCGAATCCTATTTGAAGGTATAAATAAATTTCTAATAATATTAATCTTAAATAATGGCTGAAAAACAAAATAAAAAATCAATCCTTGAAACGTTAGGTGAATCCCAAGTATGGAAATCAATTATCAGGTCAGGTGTCCCTCATACCCGTAGACAGAGAATGCATGCAGTTCTAGGTAGCGTTTTCTTACATCTTCATCCTGCAAGATTACCTAAACATGCAGTGAAAGTAGGCTATACATGGTGCATGGGAGGATTATCTTTTTTTCTCTTTGTCAATCTTACTATTACCGGCATCCTTCTTATGTTTTACTATCGCCCAACTGTTGAATATGCCTATACTGATATTATAGACTTGACCGAGCAGGTGCCTCTTGGTATAATGCGTGAACTTCATCGTTGGGCAGCTCATGCAATGGTTCTCGTTGTTTGGCTTCACATGCTACGAGTTTTTATGACAGGATCATATAAGCCTCCAAGAGAATTTAACTGGGGCGTTGGGGTATTGCTTATGACAATGACCATGTTTTTATCATTTACAGGTTATTTGCTACCCTGGGATCAGCTAGCTATATGGGCAGTAACAGTTGGGTCAAATATGGCGAGGGCTCACCCTTTCATAGGTCATGAAGGTCCGGGTGCTAGTCTCCTAGCTATTGGAGATATAAACCTAGTCCATATTGGCTCTGATGTTCGATTTGCTCTAATTGGTGGGAGATTTGTTGGTGAGGCAACTCTCTTAAGGTTTTACGTTATCCATTGTATAGCAGTACCATTTATAATGATGATTTTTATGGCAGTCCATTTCTGGCGTATCAGAAAGGACGGTGGTATCTCAGGACCATTATAAATAGGAATTATTTATGCTTGATGTATTTAAACATACTGTAGATTATCTCTCGTCACCAACTATTAGCTTTTCTATGCTGACAGTTTTGATACCTATTTTATTTCCTCCTACAGACTGGTTTGATAAAATAAATCGTAAGCTTGGATTTTATTTATTATGGACTAAGCCTGGTTGTGCGATTGCCATGACGGTAATTACATTTTTCTTCGCGGTAGGCTATATGGATGAAAACTTCAGTGTCATTCTAATGAAAGGAGATAATTTCCCAATCGTTCTAATGGTATATTCAATTTTTTTCTTTACCTGGCTTGCGATGCACAAGGCATATATAAATGATGAAAGATTAGAAAAAGGTTTAAAGCCTTCAGAGTACAACGATCCTGACGACAAAGTTCTTGTCTGGCCAGATTTAGTGTATATTGAATTTATAGCCTTAATTCTCTTTACAGTATTTTTGACAGTCTGGTCTATTTTAGTTGCAGCACCATTAGAAGAACCCGCAAACCCAGCATCAACACCCAATCCATCTAAGGCTCCATGGTACTTTTTAGGGCTCCAAGAAATGCTTGTCTACTATGACCCATGGATTGCTGGGATAGTACTACCAATGTTTTGCATACTTGGTTTAATGGCTATTCCATATATGGACATTAATAAAAAAGGAGATGGTTACTATTCTTTTAAAGAGAGGAGAGTCGGGGTCTTTATTTTTATGTATGGCTGGATTGTACTCTGGCTATTTCTAATTGTGCTTGGAACATTTTTCAGAGGACCTAACTGGAACTTTTATGGCCCTTTTGAATATTGGGATGCACATAAAGTTGTTGCACTTAATAATGTAAATTTATCTGAATATTTTTGGGTGAAATTGCTTGGCACAGGACTCCCTGATAACATATTACTTAGAGAAGCTTTAGGCTTTATGGTAGTGGGAATCTATTTACTCATACTGCCCATTATTCTAGCAAAAACCTGGCTCAAAGAGATGCTTGAGGCCTATGGACCTGTGCGATATGTTTCTCTTATGGTTTTTGGTTTAGTAATGTTGGGTCTTCCATTGAAAATGTATTTTAGATGGATTTTTAATTTGAAATATTTTATAGCAATACCTGAATATTTTTTCAATATATAATATTATATATGTTTAAAAACGACGAAAGATACTGGGACATCAACCTATTAAATAGATGGTTTGCAATATCATCCATAATATTTCTTGCTGTTACTGTCTGGGTGTTTGTTGATGATAATGATGATGAATTTAAAGATTACCAGAAAGAATTTCGAAAACTAGAAATTGAAATAGCTCAACAAAAATTGGAGCAGCAAGCTGATGAGATTGAGAAAGATAAATCAATTTATGAAAGCGCATTGGCTGATGCTCAAAAAGAATATGATGGCCAGAGTAATGAACTAAAAGAATTAACTGAAAAACTAAATTCATTAAAAGATAAGCACTATGATCAGAACATGACCTACCAAAGTCATAAGGCAAATGTTGATGCTCTAAAATACCTTGTTGAAGCAGATAATGCCCATGGAGACCATGGCCCAACCCATATAGATGATTACAATGCAGCCCTTGATAGACTTGATGTACTTAGATTAGCAAGAGAAGAAACAGAGATACAGATAACTGCCACAGAAAAACAAATAAAATCAATCGAATCTATCGTAAAAGAGAAACAAGATGAATTAGATAAGTATAAAAAGCAATTCACACTCACTGAAAATAAATTAACTAAACTTGATCGCAATAAGATGACTATTGCAAATAAGCTCGGTGATATTGTACGTGATCTTCCGATTCTTGATTTTCTTGACCCTTATTATAAAGTTCATCAGGTTGTAGTCGCAGATGTTAAGTATGACGTCAATTTTGCATCTGTTCCTGTCGTAGATCGATGTACCAGTTGCCACCTTGGTATAAATAATCCAGATTTTTCAGATGCACCTCAGCCCTACACAACGCATCCAAACTTAGATCTTTATCTCACATCAAAATCACCACACCCATTAAATAATTTTGGTTGTACAAGCTGTCACTCAGGACGAAGCCGTGGTACATCATTCTTATCTTCTTCTCATACCCCTAATAACCCTGAAGATGAACAAAGGTGGATAGATGAACACGATTGGAAAGTGAACCACCACTGGCTTACGCCAATGCTTCCCACAAAATACACACAGGCGAGTTGCTTTAAATGTCATTCTAATACCAGTGACCTTGCAGGAGCTGAAAAAATCAATTTTGGCCTATCACTTGTTGACAGAGCAGGCTGTAATGGTTGTCATCATAATGCGAACTGGCCCAGTCAATCAAAGGCAGGACCTAGTCTGAAAAGGTTAAATGAAAAATTAACTGAAAACTGGGTAGCAAAATGGGTGAAAAACCCTAAGCATTTTAGGTATAACACCCGTATGCCTGCCGTTTTTGAACAAAAAAATCAAGAGCCCCCTCAAGTCACTGCATATAATAATGTAGAAATCGCAGGTATTACTCAATACTTATTTTCCAAAAAAGATAAAATGCTAGGAAGTAACAGTGATAGATTTATTGGAGATGCTGTTAATGGTGAAAAACTTTTTAATGCTGTTGGTTGTATGGGATGTCATATCTCTGAAAAAACACCTGAGAATGCACCTGTTATTAACAATTATAATAATTTAACTAAGATACAAGGTCCTAATCTAGTTGGGTTAGGTTCTAAGGTTTCAGCAGAGTGGCTGTATGATTGGCTAATGGATCCACAAGAATATATGCCCGACACAAAAATGCCAAACTTAAGACTTGATCCTCAACAAGCAAAAGATTTGACAGCATACTTGCTTGAAGATAAGAATGAAGCCTTCGAACAATCTCCTGACCATCAATATGATAAAGATATCCTGAATGAGCTAACAATTAATTGGTTAAAAAAATCAAATCCAGAAAAATTTGCAAAAGCAAAAGCAGAAAAAATGAGTAGCTCCCAAAAATTAAATTTCATTGGTGAAAAAAGTATACGCCATTATGGTTGTTTTGGCTGTCACCATATTGATGGATTTGATGATGCAAAACCAATCGGTGTAGAGATCACTGAAGAGGGATCAAAACCGGTAGGTAAATTTGACTTTGGACTTTTCCATGATATACCACATACCGTTCCAGCATGGATCGAAAATAAATTACGAACTCCACGGATATATGATAGAGGCAAAGAAAGTCAACACCTAGATCTGCTAAAAATGCCAAATTTCTATTTTTCTGAAGATGAAATTGAAGCTGTTACAACAGCCGTTCTTGCATTTAATTCAAATAAAGTGGGTGAAAACCTATTAGCACAGAATAAAGCACCTGATATTTATAAAAAAGGACACCGCCTTGTCAAAAAATACAACTGCCAAGGATGCCATCTTATTGATAATAGAGGTGGGCAATTAGTAGAACATATTGGTCCTCCTGAATATGGACCTCCAAATCTTAATACAGAAGGCCGAAAAGCCAATCCAGATTGGCTACTCTCATTTTTTAATAACCCATCTATAATTAGACCTAATCTGCAAGTCAAGATGCCCAGTTTTCATCAAATAACAGATGAAGAATGGGATGCAATTATAGCTTACTTCCAGCACATAGATCATGAGACTGTAAATTATAGAGGCATACACCAATTTGATCAATCTAGTACAGAATTTGCTGCCGGGAACAAACTTCATGAAATTGGGCAGTGCAACAGTTGTCACTTCTATGGTGAAACATTCCCTACCGGTGATGCACCTACCTGGGCTCCAAACCTTGTTATAACAAAAGAACGTTTAAATGCTGGGTGGGTCACTGAATGGCTAAAAAACCCACAAGGAATAATGCCAGGAACCAAAATGCCTGCACCATATATTCCTGATAGTGAGATACTATCATTTGAAGGTGCCGAATCAGATTGGGGTAAAGCGCTGGTAGCACTTGGAGGAGACACAACAGCAATGCTAGATGGATTAAGAGATTATTTATGGTCTATAAAAGGCAAGTCTAATATTGATGATATTATCAAATCTTATTTTGACGAGAATGGTTATGACTTTGATAGTGCGGGTGAAGGAGATGACGATTGGGAGGATGAAGATGACTGGGGAGATGATGAAGATTGGTAAACTAAACTAATTAGATTCTTTTAAAAGCCCATAAATAATCATGGGCTTTTTTATTGCATATTGAGGATTATCGCATTCTCGACCTGATTAGCTTCCCATTCATCCCCTTTCCAGACGCCCAATATTTCTCTTTTTGGTCCAATCAATATTGAACTTAGAGAGTGACCAATTTTGTCTTTCTCTACTCCCCAGAAATTACCGCCTGATTGTCTAATTAGTTTATAAACATCATCTATGTAACCGGAGCTGGACCAGACATACCAATTATTATAATCTCCAATAGTCAAACCATAAGCTCTATTTAAAACATTAGGAGTATCATATTTATAATCAAAACTCACCATAATAAAATCTACTTCTGGAAAGTTATCAGCCAGATAACGATTTTTCATCACTATTGCTGGACACATGTTAGGCATAGGACACCTAGAAAAAATATAAGATATAAATCTGTATCTACCATCACTATCTGATAATTTCACTACTTTATTATCTACATCTAGAAAAGTGCCATCATCAATAATATTGCCAATGTTTTTTTCAGAAAATTCATCATCAAAGAAGTCATCTTCTTCAATCAACTTCCCCTGACCTACTACCTCAAAATCCCTCGCATATGGTTTAATATCATCCCACACTAATTGAAAGTGTATACTATCACTAACTCTAAGGAATTCCATTTCTTTTTTATTCTTAACTAAGAATGGCATAACCATGGGCATCATAAAATCTGGAATAGTATCATGCGCAATAATAACCTTATTCAATTCTGGTTTAACAGATTGTACGGTTCCTTTAACCAAATATATACTCTTATTTTTTTCACAACTTATAAAAAAAATACAAACACTATATATAAGTACATGCTTCATGTTATACTAATAAAAAAAAAGGCAGATATATCTGCCTTTTTTAATGAATTTATTATTTATTTTGGTTTAGGCCCTTTTAAAACAAAATCCTTGACAGTTTCTCCACTATTAATTGTTACATTTTCAATGACAAACTTTTTCTTAGCTGCAAATTTTTCCTGCCAACATACAACCTCATAGGTTCCTGGCGGAATACCATCAATAGAATAATTACCATTTTTATCTGTAACTGCAAAATAAGGATTGTCAGAGACTAAAACCCATGATTTCATCCATGGATGAACATCACACTTTATATAAAAAGGAAATTCTTCTGATTTCGAAAATGTAGTTTTCTTTTCTTTAACCACTTTTGGCATTGCAAAATTGAATTCCTTATTCACCTTTGGCATAGAATGGATATTATGCAAAGTCGCATCACTATTTTTTATAAGGAGTTCCTGTCCTGCAACCATCCCAAAAACATGAGGCACATATACACAACCTTTCTGATCTAATACTACTGGTTTAGAGGGTGTACCATCATAACTGACTTTTTTCAAATAGACTAATGCATCTTCCATTGAACCATCTGCAGCTAACTTGAAAGCTTCACTATAAACTTTTCCCGAGTGAGACGAACCGCAAACAGGATCAGCATCCATTCGGAGTGGCTTATTTTTAAAGTTTCTTCCAATATAGCTCACATGACCTTTTAGGGTTCCTGCATCAGCTAAAGCAAAAATAAAAATAAAAGCGACTAAATATTTAACACTCATACGAGCTCCTTTAATACATAATTAATTGCACTAAAATTACCAATAATTTTTCTTAGTTAAACATACAAATTAATACTTAACATTTCAGGAAACTGTAAAGATAATAACGTAATTTTTCAATTATCATTTAAAGAGAAAAATATAATAAGATGTACATTTTTATGATTTCCTGCTATGCTTTAATGCTGGCTAACCTTATAAACCTTATACTTGTTGGTGCTAGTGGATATTGGGACTTCAGCATTTTAGGCGCCAGCCATACCCGATTCTCTTTATTTATGATTCTAATCTTTACAATTACTGAGACCGTGGTTATGTATTTTTTTATTTCCACAGGTAAAGCTCTAAAAAATGCAATTGAGTCTGGATTTGGTAAAGCTGAACTCTGGACAAGAGAAAGAAAATTAAAAATGAATCTTTTCCCTCAATTAATGCTTACAATCTTATTAGTTGGTGGATGGGTAATCCATATAGGAGCTGTAGAGAATAAAATGTTAACCGCTTCGTTGCATGGCCCTTTATTTGTTCTAGCATTTATCCATCATATCTGGACTCTAAAGATTAAGAATAATGCATTTAAAGAACAGCTCGATATCCTTAGTAAATTGGAACCTAATCAAAACGAAAAAGATTAATGTACTACGCGGCAAAAGGTTTGGAATTATTAGGGATGTTCATGATTGCAGTAGGATTTATAATAAAATTCCCCAGTCTAATGGATCCTAGATTACTGCTTGCTGGTGCTATTTTTTTTGGCTCCGGGTTAGCCATTGAGAAATATATACTAAAATAAAAATCTTTCATTGATTCGGGAATAATATTATTAAATTTGG